>Ga0315281_10000047_pt1 | contig 139270 bp, 185 predicted proteins | sample YL17G07_0_MG_FD_204540 | JGI IMG/M metagenome (GOLD analysis project Ga0315281, IMG submission 204540) | Sediment microbial communities from Yellowstone Lake, YNP, Wyoming, USA - YL17G07_0 | ecosystem: Environmental > Aquatic > Freshwater > Lake > Sediment | place: USA: Wyoming | collected...
ATGAGAAGGCGACAGCATAGATAGTAGACAGAATGACAGGAACTATGGCCAGGTAGAAGGCGTAGAACTCGAATATGCCCAGAACAGCTATTATCCCGGCTATCTTGAACAGCTTTCCGCCTATTTTGTGCGTCTTCTTCCAGACAACGTCGCTGCTTATTGTCCACGGCGTTCTAATTCCTATAAACCAGTTTCTCTCTGCATGCTCTATCAGTATCCCGCAGTAATAGAATAATATGGCGAACGCGGGCGACAGGAATTGGACCATATTAAAGGTCATTCCGCTGTTCCAGAGGATAGTCAGGATAAATATGTAGAACATGAAGAGCATTATCAATACTATAAACGCGTCGAAATATCCCCTGAACTTGGCTATGTTCTCTTTCAGCGGGTCTATCTTGGGGATAAAGATGAACAATGCTAGAAGGAACGTGGATATCACGGGCATTATCATCAGCGCCCAGAATTTCGACATGTAACCATCGACTAGGCCCTGGGCGTTCCAGTGCGATGCCAGCTGGTCGGGCATCGCCGGATAATAATAGAAGGCTATCGCGAATGAAAGGACAATCAGCAGGACGCACACTAGCGTAGCTTTTCTCATTCCGAACAAGTCCGGAGGGCACGCGCACCTCTTTTTAGCCGGCATATCTATCTGTTTCTTATAGGAAGTTTATATATAAAAGCTAAGCTCAAACTAGTAATACCCGCCTTAGCTCAACGGCAGAGCACACGGCTGTAGTCAGAATAGCGCTATAGGCGCTGATAGGAACCGTGGGGTTGTGAGTTCAAATCTCACAGGCGGGACTCGGTGACGATATGCCCAATAGTAGAACGCGTATAAACAATGGACGGCGCATTCCTGCGCTCAGGATCAGCACAATCAGGGAGAATGAGGAAAGAGTTATTTCTGATATGATAAACGACTCCACCGTGACGCGGGAGGAATTGAACGTTCTCGCGGACAAGCTCGAATTCCCGTTGATAGAACTCAATAAAAAACGGGATATTGCTGGCTCAAGGTTCTACGCTGATCTGATAAACAAATTGCGTATGGAAGTGGAGAGGAGAAAATGACCAGGCGCCCACAGGATAAGCTGTTATCAAAGCACAAAAAGAAAGAAGTTCTTAACCTGGAAAAGAAGTGGAAGAGCCCTGCTGAATGGTTCGAGTTCACGCGCAAGAATCTCATAGAACATACTGAGAGAAAGCTTATGGAAGCCAAGAGGAAGAACAATAAAGAGGATATAGCGACTTACAAACACATACTTGATATCTATAAAGCCCAGCTAAGCAAGATGAGGGAGTATCGATTGGAAAAGTGAGAGAATGGCCGTTCCTATTTACCTGAAAAAGAAAAAAACAATTATGAAAAAAGTTGCTGAAGAAGAGGAAACTAGCGCGCTTGAGCTTCTTTTTAAACGTGGCAGTCTTGAGGAACTTGAAGCTACTCAGAAACTACTTGAAAATGGATTGAAACGCCATAAAGAGCTTACAAACGAGGAGCAGAAACGAGTCCAGGGAGATATTGACGGCATTAAGTTTGAATTGCATTGGAGAAAAACGATAACAGAACTTGGAGCAAGGCTAAGGGCGCAAGGAAAAAGCGATGAAGAAATTAGAGGGATTATCAAAAGGCTGAGAGAACAGAGGTAGTAAATAAAAAGCCTACGGTTTTTAATAATAAGTGATATTATGCTTTCATGGAGAAAAAAAACAATAAAAGAATCCAGCAACGCCGCAGATAAGGGCAATGTGATACGAAAACTTCTTGAGGAAAAGCGTGAAGCCATGCTCAAGGGCAATAATGAGCCGCCTACAATGCTCCTATTCCTTAAGAAGATAAAGGAAGAGCAAATGCACGGGAAAACTCACAAGAAGCCGCCTGAGATAGTCGATGAAATACTGAAAAACATCCAGAAGATGGAGAAGAGCGAACGCGAGCTCTTCAGCCAACGCAATCCAGTTTGGGAAGCGCAATACTTGGCCAACATACTGAAAACGATGGAAGATGGGTTGGTCCTTGCAAGGGAGGATGCAGTCAATAGCAAAGATAGGCTGCTTGTGGAAAAATGCGACTCAGGCATCGCAAGGCTCAAGAGACTTTTTAAGGAAATAACGCTCCAATAGTGATATCATGGTTTCCAGAATCAACGCATGGAGGAAGAACAGAAAGGGGCAGAAGGATTTCAAGAATGCTCTGAAGAGTGCGCTTGAAACGCATAACGAGACACTAAGGTCTATGAACAACACTATCGGGCAAAACGTGCTGCGCGGGATAAAGTCTGCGGCGGATATAGACAAAAAGATAAACGAATGGGAATATGAACGAAGGCGAGCGCATCAGATGCCAACGCGTGACGAACAAAAGAATAACTATCTCGCTAGATTGGATGAAGAAATAAATTTCCTCAAGAAACAAAAGGAATTTTTCGAGAAGAAAAAGATTCTGAACAAGACCGTCACTAATATCGCGAACCATATGCAATCCAAGGGCGAGGCTAGAGAGGGAATGCGCAACCGCCTGAAAGATTTCGATGTCTATCTCGGCCATTTCAGCGCATTGGGAACGGGCCATCTGAGCGCAGCAAACAGCATACAAGATATCATCATTCAAGTCAGAAAAATCAAGGAAGATGCTGAATTCGCGAACTTCAATGATATCGCAGATAAGTGCGACGACATGATAAACAATGCGGCCACACAGCTGAAGAAGAGAAACGCGTACACCAAGGAGCTCGATGATTACCTGAGAAAACAGAGATGATTGGTACTCTTTTTTAAACAGGGCGCGCACAATATAGTCTGATGCTCTCGTAGTCTAGTGGTCTAGGATCCAGGCCTGTCGAGTCTGGGACCCGGGTTCAAATCCCGGCGGGGGCGATCCCGACGAAAAAGATGGTTTATAATCTCAGTCCTCATTTTCATACACTCTTAAAAAAAAATTTGGAAGTAGTTATTTGCTGATCTCTAGCTTGTTTGCTGAAATCTTTAAATACCCCATGTGATTCAATTTACATAGTAAAAAGGTGATTCGTGTGGTGGATATGGCAATGGCGGGTTACTCCTGGTCTGTTAGACATAGTACTAAACTTGATCAGTATGCCGGCAAATGGGTAGCCATAAGCAAGGATGGGCCCATTGATGTTGGTATAACTCTTAAAGAACTCATGAATAAGAAAGATATTAAGGAGGTTAATCCATTCATAACTCGAATTCCAACTAAAGAAGAAGTATTCTCAATTTTATAATCATGTCCTCTCAAGACTTTAAGTACAAGACTCAACAAGGATCAAAGGTACCACTAATTCCCATCGAATTGAGTAGAATGGATAAAAAGATGCTAACAGATGCACTAATCGATTCTGGTGCCGCCACAACATTAATCTCTTGCGAGCTTGGAGAGGCACTCGGCCTGAAACATAGGGGAGAGGTTAGAAAGATTACAGGAGCCGGTGGCAAGGAATCAATTATACACATGCATGATCTAGATGTTGAACTAATGGGTGAAAAACTTAATTTTAAATTCGGCTTGCCCCAGAGGCGTGGGGATACCCCTTATACGATACTCGGTAGGGATACTATATTTGAAAGATTTGAAATAAAGTTTAGACAGAAAGAAACCATGTTTACTCTATCAGATTACTAATCCTGTATCTAATTATTTTAATCTTCTTTGAGTCCCTCTCTTATAAGGTTGCTTAGTGCAGTATCACCACATGGAAAAATTTACTTGTAATATGTGCGGTGATTGTTGTAGAAACCTTAGAGGAAAGGTAAATACTAATATTTTTAAAGAGATTCCAGAATCTAAATTGGGCCCATTGTTTGGGACGTCTCTCTCTGAACTCACTCTTCCTATTTTTGATTGGGAAAAAAGAAGATTAGAGAAAAGAGCGAGGAAACTGAAAATAGAAGTTAAGTTTAAACCACTTAGTTTTGTATTTGATGTGACTAGACAAAAAGTTATCGTTTTATGTTGGAATCTAGATCATAATGATTGCCCTTTTTTAAAAGCAAATAAGTGTGAAATTTACGACCATCGACCACTAATTTGTAAATCTTATCCTCTTTTGGATACAGGAGTGCTTCCAAGACAAGTAGTACTGCCCCTAGGCGAGTGTTCCGCAGTTACAAACGATATGCAAAACAAATTTATAGGGCATGAAGATAGACAAACATATTTTAAGAAACTATACGATATATTTGATAAAAATTATCTTATGGATGCACTTAGATTGGATTTTGCTAACTTTTTTATTGGTGAAATATTCAAGCAGTTACAAAGGTGTGATTCAAAATTATTAACATTTTCATCTGAACCATCTAAGCAAGAAATGGATAAAATTTATAAACACTTTAAAGAGGTATCTTTGCTAGAGTTTTTGATTGAAAATGGTATCATTACCCAAGAATATGTGAGCATGAATATCAACAGTATAAATTCAGATGAACGTGCTTCTGAGGCAATAGATATGATAATTAATAAAGATGTCGGAAAGCTTTAATCGTATTTACTAACTTTCTAAGCTCTATCTTGTTCGATGAGATTAGATCTACCCTGAACCCCTTATTAATTGCAGAAATTCTTAAATAGGTAGTAGGGGATAAGAGTTAGGTATAAGTGAAAAAATATGTTGGATCCAAAAATTACATTTAATATTCCAGAGGATTTAAAAAAATTTTATGGATTTCTAATTTTGTTAGGAACCATAATTCTTATTTTATCCTTAACTGGAAATGTTAAAAATGTTAATCCGAATAACGTGAACAATAAAGCTATATTATTGATTATAATTGGTGTTTTATGTTGGATAATTAATGGAATAAATAAAACTGCAAATATGTATTATTTTAATCTTCTTGGCAATAATCAGCAGCAATATCAAGATAAAGTAAAATATATGGCAGTGGCCACTTGGTTAATAATGGGAAGTATACTACTTATTGGAGCATTGTTTATAGGAGATTTTTTACACTTATAGGAAAACTTCCTATATTTTTTCTGCAATTAAAAAACGCTATGCATAGGCGCATAGAAAAGCTTTTATATTTAAAGGCCAAGAAACTAATAACTCATCTAGTTTTATTTGTAAAAAGCTAGCTTTGAGAGTCCTCCAGGTTTCAAAGCGGTGATTGGTTGGCATTGGATCTGAAAAAGATTTTGGAACATGATATGGTTCCGAAACACGAGATTCTGAGCAAAAAAGAGCATGAGGAAGTCCTGAAAACTTACGGGATAACCCCTGACAAGCTCCCGAAAATTCTAGAAAACGATTCAGTCGTCCAGGTCATAAAAGCCAAGAAAGGCGACATCATCAAAATAACGCGACACAGCCAGACCGCTGGAGAAGCCATCTATTATCGTTTAGTGGTGTGATTATGTATCATTGGGAGCTAGTTGATTCATTCTTCAAGGAGAACCCTCTTGTCAAGCAGCACCTCGATTCCTATAACGAGTTTGTAGACCACAAGATACACAAGATAATCGAGGAAATGAAGGAGATAGAAACCAACAAAGAAGGCTGCATCATAAAGCTGCACAAAATCAGGATGGAGATGCCAGTCGCCACAGAAGCGGACGGCTCTAAACGAATTATATTACCGATGGAGGCGCGATTAAGGAATAGGACCTATGCAGCCCCCATATTCCTGGAGATGTCGATGCTGGAAGACGGCGTCGAAAAGGACAGGGACGAGGTCTATATAGGCGATATGCCGGTGATGCTTGGTTCTAATATCTGTCATCTGAAGGGCCTGAGCCCGGACGAGCTGATAAAATCAGGCGAAGACCCCTACGAGCAGGGCGGCTATTTCATAATCAACGGCTCTGAAAAAGTTCTTGTTTCTGTCGAGGATCTAGCTCCACACAGGATGATAGTCACGAAAGAGGCCAAGGGCGGAAAGCAGACTGTCATTGGAAGGATATTCTCGATTCGCGGCGGCTTCAGGTCAAGAGTCACCGTCGAGAGGAACAGCGACGGAATAATGTACATCTCTTTTCCAACATCACCAAAGAGCCTTAACCTGTTCATAGTTTTGAAAGCGCTTGGTCTATCAAAGAAAGAGGATATGCTCGAAGCGTTCTCGGACAAGAAAGAAGTTGTTAATGATGTCCTGCTGAATCTGGAAAATGTGGAGCCCAGGAACCAGGAAGAGGCTCTCGATTATATAGGGAAACGAGTGGCAGCGGGCCAGCCCTCAGACTATCGAAAGTCAAGGGCAGGAAAGATACTCGACGACTATATGCTCTTACACGTGGGCACAGTCGAGGAGGATAGGATGAAGAAGGCCTATTTCTTGGCGCGGATGGCTGAGAGATGCATTGAGGTAGCTTATAACAAGCGGGAAGAAGATGATAAAGACCATTACGCTAACAAACGATTGAAAATATCCGGCAACCTGATGGATGACCTGTTCAGATATGCTATCAGCTTCTTAGTCAAGGACATAAAGTACCAGATTGAACGCGCTTACAATAGGGGAAGAAAACTCCAGCTAAAGACACTTGTAAGACCCGATGCTTATTATGACAGGATGCGCTTCGCGCTGGCCACGGGAAAGTGGGCGGGCGGAAGGGATGGAATATCACAATTGCTGGATCGAACCACTTACATGGCGATGGTCTCTCACTTGAGGAGAGTGGTTTCGCCATTATCAAAAACACAGCCGCACTTCGAAGCCCGAGACCTTCATCCGACACACTGGGGCAAGCTATGTCCCAATGAAACGCCTGAAGGACAGTCTTGTGGTTTGCTGAAAAATCTTGCGATGGGTTGCGTTATTTCTGCTAAAGAGACCGAAGGATTAGAGAAACCGCTTTCGCTGCTCGGAGTCGAACTGATAAAGAAGTGAGCAAATGATTGGCACCAGCGTATACTTGAACGGCCGCCTGATAGGGTTCCACCAGAATCCGAAAGACTTTGCCCAATCTGTACGAGAGAAAAGGCGGTTAGGAGAATTCCCCGTAGGCATGACTATCGCCTATTACGATGATTTGAACGAGGTCTACATCAACGCCGATGAGAACCGCGCGCTGAGGCCGCTCGTCATAGTCGACAAAGGAAAATCTAAGCTTACGCAGGAGCACTTAAAGCTGTTGCGCGAGAACAAGATGAAATTCTCAGATTTAGTCAAGAACGGGATAGTCGAATTTGTAGACGCCGAGGAAGAGGAGAATCTGTATATTGCTATTGACGAGAAAGATTTGACTGATGAGCATACTCATGTAGAGGTGCACCCGACCCTGATGCTGGGCGTTGGTTCGGCTGTCTCTCCTTTCGCCGAGCACAACTCCGCGCCGAGAATACCTATGACCAGCCAGATGATCAAGCAGGCGCTGGGAATGTACGCATTGAACTTCAACCTAAGAACAGACACGCAGAGCCACGTGATGTTCTATCCGCAGGTCCCTATTGCCCAGACGAAATACAGCAGGATAGTCGGCATAGACAAGAAGGCGTCTGGCCAGAACTTCGTCATCGCAGTCATGCCTTATTATGGATTTAACATCAATGATGCAATCATAATCAACAAGGGCGCAGTCGATAGGGGGCTGGGCAGGACCATATTTTATCGCACTTACGAGGCAGAAGAGAGGCGCTATCCCGGGGGTCAGAAGGACAGGTTCGAGAAACCGAAGCCAGAAACTCAAGGCTACCGTGGCGATGACGCTTACAAGTATCTTGATGAGAACGGAATCATAGAGCCAGAGTTCGCTGTGAACGCGAGCGACGTACTGGTTGGAAAAACTTCGCCACCCAGATTCTTGGAGGAGGTCAGCGAGTTCGGAATCCTCGAGGAGAAGAGGAGGGAGAACGCGGAAGCAGTCAAGGCTGGGGAGGATGGCGTTGTTGACTGGGTAATAATCACTGAGGGAGATGGCGGACAGAGGCTGGTGAAAGTCAGGAGCAGGAGAAGCCTGATACCCGAGATAGGGGATAAATTCGCCGCACGGCACGGGCAGAAAGGTGTTGTAGGATTGATAGTCGACGAGAGGGACATGCCATTCACTTCCGAAGGGATAGTGCCGGACATCTGTGTCAATCCTCATGCGATACCTTCAAGGATGACTGTCGGATTCTTGCTGGAAACATTGGGGGCTAAGGCGGGCTCGCTGACAGGCAAGATGATTGATGCCACTCCGTTCGACGGAAAGCCGCCAGACGAGATAAAGCAGGAATTGACCAAATATGGTTTTAAGTCCAATGGAAAAGAAATCCTCTATAACGGCACTACTGGCGAGCAGATAGGGGCGCAGATATTCACTGGAGTAATCTATTACCAGAAATTGAAATATTTGGTTACCACGAAGATACGGGCCAGGGGAAGAGGGCCTGTCCAGATATTGACACGACAGCCCACGGAAGGAAAATCACGGGAAGGTGGGCTCAAGGTCGGCGAGATGGAAAGAGACTGCTTCATAGGACATGGCGCATCCATGGTGCTTATAGACAGGCTGCTAGAGGAGTCGGATAAAATCACTGAGCTGGTCTGCGAGAGCTGCGGGATGACTGCTGTCAACGACCAGATAAGGAAGAAAATCTTTTGTCCGGTATGCGGCGGGTCAAACGTCCAACCAGTCGAGATGAGCTACGCTTTCAAGCTGCTCCTGAACGAGCTGAAGGCTATGTGCATCTATCCGAAGATAAAACTGAAAGACAAGGTATGATTATGATAGGAAAGAAAATAGAGAGCATCGATTTCGAACTGCTTTCGCCAAATGTAGTCAGGAAGATGAGCACTGTCAGAGTGGTCACTGCCGACACTTACGATGATGACGGCTATCCTATAGAGGGGGGCTTGATGGACCTGAAGCTGGGGGTCATAGATCCGGGCCTTAGATGTAAGACATGTGGCGGTGGAATAAACTCCTGCTCAGGCCATTTCGGGCACATAGAGCTGGTGAGGCCTGTTGTCCATATCGGCTATGTCAAGATGACGCTTACTTTATTGAAGACTACGTGCAAGAAATGCGGCCGGATACTGCTAGACCCGTCGCAGATAGAGCGCTATAGGGCGTTGATGCTGAAAGAGGAGAAAGAGGACGAGGAAGAGCGGACCATCACTATATTAGAGAAAAGCAAGAAAGTGATGAAATGCCCGCACTGCGACCAGAAGCAGGACCAGATAAAGCTGCTCAAGCCGACTACGTTTTATGAGGGCGACCAGCGATTACTACCGTCTCAGATAAGAGAGCGACTAGAACGAATACCTAACCATGATCTTAAGATGCTCGGGATAAATTTCAAGGTCGCGAGGCCAGAATGGGGCGTGCTTACAGTATTGCCCGTACCTCCAGTCACCACAAGGCCTTCTATCACGCTGGAAACAGGGGAGCGTTCAGAAGACGACCTCACCCACAAGCTTGTCGACGTGCTGAGAATAAACCAGCGACTATCCGACAATATCTCCGCAGGGGCGCCCCAATTAATCGTTGAAGACCTTTGGGACTTATTGCAGTATCACGTTACCACTTACTTTAACAACGAACAGTCGGGCATTCCAGCATCCAAGCACCGCTCGGGAAGGGCCCTTAAGACGCTTTTCCAAAGGCTAAAGGGAAAGGAAGGAAGGTTCAGGGCCTATCTGTCTGGAAAGAGAGTGAACTTCTCCGCAAGGACAGTCATCTCTCCGGACCCGTGCCTGTCCATATCAGAGGTCGGTGTTCCTTTGGAGATAGCTAAGGAGCTTACCGTGCCGGAATATGTCAATGAATGGAACCTTGACGAGGCTAAAGAGCTTGTCAAGAGGACTGAATATCCTATTGTCAGCTATGTCATCAGGCCAGATGTCAAGAGAAAGAAACTGACTGACCTTAACCGGGAAGAGATTCTTGCAGAGCTGGCGCCAGGTTATATAATCGAGAGGCAGCTGCAGGACGGGGATATAGCTATCTTCAACAGACAGCCATCGCTGCACAGGCCTTCAATGATGGCGCACGACGTCAAAGTGCTGCCAGGCAAGACATTCAGGATGAATGATGCTGTTTCCGAACCGTACAATGCCGATTACGATGGGGATGAGATGAACCTTCACGTGCCGCAGACGCAGGAGGCTCAAGTCGAAGCGCGCACGCTGATGAAGGTTGAGAAGAACATAATCTCTATCAGGAACGGCCACCCCATAATGGGCCCGCGCCAGGACCATATTAGCGGCGCCTATCTCATGACCAGGACGGGCGCTTTCTACGACAAGAAACAGGCGCTGCATCTGCTGGCCAAGATAGGCAAGAATGACCTGCCTAAAGAATCTGAAAACGGCCTCTATAGCGGCAGGGATATCTTCAGCACCCTCATACCTAAAGATATCAATCTTACCGAAAGGATGGGATTGTGCAGGCATTGCGGAACCTGCGACAAGGAGAAATGCTTCTACGATGCTTATCTGGTTATAAACAAAGGGAAGATACAGCACGGCGCTATCGACGGCCGCGCAACAAGGATGCTGGTCAAGAACATATTCTTCAAGGACGGCCCGGAGGCCGCTAAGAACTTCATAGACAGCGTCACCAAGCTCTGCCTATCTTCAATAATGCTCAACGGATTCACCATATCCGCGTCAGATTCGGAAATGACGGCAAAAGCCAGCGATGAGATAAATGGCATCATGGATGGCGCTAACAGGACCGTGAATGATTTCATCGAGCAGTACAGGAGAGGCGAACTAGAGAGGGTTCCTGGAAAGACATTGGATGAAACGCTCGAGGACAAGATTATGGAAGAGCTCCACAAGGCCAGAGAAAGGGCAGGAAGGGTTGCTGAGAGAGACTTGGGTAAGAACAGTCACGCTGTATTGATGTCGAAAACTGGCTCCAGGGGAGGGCCGATAAACCTGACGCAGATGTCCGCCTGCATAGGACAGACAGCCATGAGGGGCAAGAGAATATTGAGAGGATATAGGAAGAAGACTCTGCCGCATTTCAAGGAAGGCGACATATCCGCCGCAGCCAGGGGCTTCATCAGGAACTCGTTCAGAACCGGGCTAACGCCCATCGAATATTTCTTCCACTCGATGTCAGGGCGAGACGCGTTGGTCGATAAGGGAGTCAGGACCAGCAAATCCGGCTACATGCAGAGAAGGTTAATGAACGCTCTGCTGGATATCTCGCTCACTGCCGACAAGACGGTAAGGGACTCCGCAGGAGACATAATCCAGTTCAAGTTCGGGGAAGACGGGCTGAACCCGATGTTTTCTAGTAGGGATACTGGCAGCGTTGACATAAAAAAGCATATAGAGGGCTAGCATGGCGAAAGTGTTTGATGATTACGAAGGGAAACTGCCGAAAAAAGTACTAGATCTTATCGAAGAGAGGACGGAAGACAGGAAAGTAGCCGAGATAAAGAAGATTCTCGAAGCCGTTTACAATGACTATATTGAGCACCAGATAGAACCTGGAGAAGCCGTTGGAGTGATAGCAGCGCAGTCTATAGGAGAACCAGGCACGCAAATGACCATGAGGACCTTCCACTATGCGGGGGTTGCCGAATTGGCTGTTCCACAGGGCCTTCCGAGATTTGCGGAGATAGTCGATGTCAGGAGAATACCGTCGATGCCTATAATGTGGATACATCTCAAGAAAGCCGACAATAAAGAGGAGGCAGTCAAGTTTGCCATGGAACTTGAGGAAGTGACCATCGAACGTGCTGCTGAGGTCATCGAAGATTTTGTAGAAAAAACAATCGTGCTCAAATTCGATTACAAAAAATTGGAAGAGGATAAGCTGGAGATAAAAGAGGTCGTGAAGCAGGTCGAGAAAACGCTCAGAAAAAAGACCAGTAAGGAAGAGGACAACGTTATAACATTTGACTTCAAGGCCTCGTCCCTGAAATCGCTCAGAAAATACACTGAAAAAGTACGGGGGATTAGGATAACGGGGGTTGTTGGAATAAGGAAAGCTGCTGTTGTCAAGAGCGGCAACAACTTCGTCATACAGACCGAGGGAACGAACCTGAAAGAGGTACTTGGTTTGCCTGAGGTTGACCACACCAAGACCACTTGCAATAACATAAAGGAAATTGAATTAGTGCTCGGAATCGAGGCGGCAAGGAATGCTGTCCTGTTCGAAGCGAAAAAAGTGCTGGATGACGAGAAGCTCGATGTCGACATAAGGCACCTCATGTTAGTAGCTGACTTAATGGCCAGCGACGGCACCATAAGAGCTGTGGGAAGGCAGGGGATATCTGGTGAAAAGACATCGGTGTTCGCGAGAGCCGCTTTCGAAGAGACCGTAAGGCATTTACTGGATGCCGCGCTAAAAGGCACGAAAGACGAGCTCAAGGGCGTGGCTGAGAACATCATAGTCGGCCAACCTATCCCGATAGGAACCGGTTCAGTAAACCTGATAATGAGGAAGAAGTGAGAATATGGAAATCATCACCGCGATAAAAAGGATAATAGAAACAGGGAAGGTGGACTTCGGCAGCGCGAGCACCGTCAAGAACATAATCAACGACAAGGCGAAGATAATCATAATAGCGTCGAACTGCCCGAAAAAAGAAAAAGAAAGCATAGAAAAATATGCGAAGATAGGGGAAATCCCTGTAGTCCAGTACCCCGGCACGGCGCTGCAGCTGGGGGAGGTATGCGGAAAACCTTTCCTGGTCGCCAGCCTTAGCGTTATAGACGCGGGAAATGTCTCGCTGATGGATCTGAAACCATGATTAAACTAGATAGCGATGCCATTAACCTTATAAGGATATTTGAAGCCAAAACTGGTGCAGTGGTAAAAGACTGCATAATCAACGGAAACGATGTCACCTTCATAGTCAAGGAGGGGGATATGGGCCTTGCTATAGGAAAGGGCGGCAGTGTCGTTAATAGACTGAAGAAGGAGTTCGACAGGGAGATACACATCTACGAGCATTCGGACGACCCTTCGAAGTTCATAATCAACGTCTTGTTTCCCGTAAAGGTGGAGAAGGTCGAGATAAACGGCCGAGAGGCACGCGTCTTCATTGACCGGCTCCAAAAGAAGAGGGCGATAGGCAAGGGCGGAAAGAAGATAAACACCGCCAAAGACCTGGCCTTGCGCCATTTCGGGATAGACAACATAATAGTGACTTAAATGCCTGGAGAATACGCAGCACGGAAACTGGAGAAAGACAGGAACAGGTTCAGGTGGGAAAGCGGATACTACGCTGAGCACATGAGGAGAAAGCAGAGCAAGTACGACGATCCGCTAGAGGGGGCTCCGCAGGGCGCCGGCATAGTAATCGAGAAAAGGGGGGTAGAGCAGAAGCAGCCGCACTCAGGCATAATCAAATGCGTCCGAGTCCAGCTATTGAAGAATGGGATTACAGTTACCGCTCATGCGCCAAGAGACGGCGCGATAAAGCAGATTGACGAGCACGATGAGGTCCTTATCGAGGGTCTTGGTGGGTCTCAGGCTGGTCCTATGGGCTCCATGTGGGGGGTCAAGTATAAAGTAATTAAAGTTAATGGAATCAGCCTCGAAGAATTGAGGCTAGGCAGAAAAGAGAAACCGAAGAGATAATTATGGACACGCTTATTTTTGGCAAATGGGAGAGCAAAGCCGAAGTTAATGACCCGGGACTCAGGAATTACATCAATCTTACTGCGAAGATATCTGTTTTTACTCAGGGGAGGCACGCGAAAAAGACTTTTGGGAAAGCTAAGATACACATCGTTGAGCGTCTCATAAACAATCTCATGCGCGGCGGGACTGGACAGAAAATAGGGGGCCGCGTCATCCGCGGCAGGGGCGGGACAGGCAAGAAAATAAAGATGTACACCATCGCCAAGAAAGCGTTCGAGCTTGTCAACCAAAAAACCGGGAAGAATCCTATTGAAGTTTTCATACGGGCCATCGAGAACGCCGCACCGAGAGAGGAAACTACAAGAGTCAGGTTCGGTGGGATAACCTATCAGGTGGCCGTAGATGTTTCTCCGCAGAGGAGAGTCGATTTCGCGCTGAGGAACATCGCGAGAGCTTTTGCTATCAGGTCATTCGACAACAAGAAGAGCGCCGCAGAGGCATTGGCCGAGGAACTCATTCTAGCAGCGAACAACGACGCTCAGAGCCATGCTGTCGCCAAGCGGGTGGACATAGAGAGGATGGCCAAGAGCTCGAGATGAGATTATGGGACGAAAGGAGCAGGTCGTAGAAAAGGCCCACGAGCTGATGTACAATCTCGAACACATAAGGAACTTCGGGATAGCCGCGCACATTGACCACGGAAAAACGACACTCACAGACAATCTTATCTATGGCGCTGGCCTGATGAGCGAGGAGCTGACGGGGAAAGGAGTGGTAATGGACTCTTATATCCTGGAAGCTGAGAGAGGAATCACCATATTAGCAGGGAATATTTCTTTGGTTTATGATTACGAGGGGAAACCCTATCTGATAAACCTGATAGACACGCCGGGCCATGTGGATTTTGGCGGGCAAGTGACTAGGGCTATGCGGGCTATTGATGGGGCGATAGTTGTTGTTTGCGCTGTCGAGGGGGTCATGCCTCAAACTGAAACTGTAATCAAGCAGGCGCTGAATGAGAAAGTCAAACCTGTCTTGTTCATCAATAAAGTTGACCGTTTGATTAATGAGCTGCAAGTCACGCCTGAGCAGATGCAGGAACGATTTACCAAGATAATCACGAAAGTCAATTCTCTAATCAAGCGATACGCGCCAGAGGAGTTCAAGGAGGACTGGCAGGTCGATGTGAAGAAAGGGACTGTGGCGTTCGGCTCCGCATTCACGAACTGGGCGATAACTTATCCGTTCATGCAAAGAACTAAATTAGGCTTCAAGGACATTTACGATCATTGTAAGGAGCAGAAACAGAAAGAACTTGCCAGGAAGCTGCCTGCCTATCAGATAATACTGGAGATGGCGATTAAACATTTACCTAATCCGATGACCGCGCAGAAATACAGGATACCTCACATCTGGCACGGCGACCTCAATTCCCAGGCAGCCAAGGACATGATAGCGTGCAAGAAGGACGGACGACTGGTGATAATGGTTACAGGCATGAAGGTCGACCCGCATGCAGGCGAGATAGCCACCGGAAGGATATTCTCGGGCACGGCAAAGAAAGGGGTCAAAGTCTTTCTAATCAATAAGATGATGGAGGCCACTCTCCAGCAGATTGGCGTCTACATGAGCAAAACCGAAAGGTTCCAAGTCAGCGATGTGCCTGCCGGAAACATAGCGGCCATTACAGGGCTCCGCGACGCTTATGCCGGGGAGACTGTCGCTGAGGACAGGATAGAGCCGTTCGAGGCGATAACGCACTATTCCGAACCTGTAATCACTAAATCCGTCGAAGCCAAAAACCCCAAAGATTTGCCGAAGCTCATCGAGGCGCTGAGGCAGGTAGGAAAAGAGGATCCGACTGTAAAGGTTCAAATCAATGAAGAGACCGGGGAGCACCTGATTTCCGGTATGGGCGAGCTCCATCTCGAAATCATAGAGTATATGATACTGCACGACAAGAAGGTTGAGATAGAAACGGGAAAGCCTATTGTGGTCTATCGCGAGACCGCGCAGAAGGCTAGCATCGAGGTCGAGGGCAAGAGCCCGAACAGGCACAACAAGTTCTATATGATTGCTGAGCCGCTCGAAGATGGAGTCTACGATGCGATAGTCAGCGGCGCAATCCCAGAAGGGAGGCCAAAGGACATAAAGACCGTTGCAAAGAAGCTGGAAGAGGGCGGCATGGACCACGACGAAGCGAAAAAGATATGGGAGATCTATAATCGCTGCGTGTTCGTCGACCAGACGAAAGGGGCGCAGTATGTCAACGAGGCTAAGGAATTGATTTTACAGGGTTTCGAAGAGGCAATGGACGCAGGTCCTTTAGCACAGGAAAAATGCACGAAAGTCAAAATCAAGCTAATGGATATCAAATTGCATGAAGACGCTGTCCATAGAGGCCCTGCCCAGGTCATTCCAGCTGTAAAACGAGCTATCTTGGCAGCGATGCTATATGGCGACGCGGTTTTGCTAGAGCCTAAGCAGAAGCTTTTTATTTCTGTAGCCCAGGAATACATGGGGGCAGTTTCCAACGATATACAGGGGAGGAGGGGCCAAATCCTGGAAATGAACCAGGAGGACGAGCTCCTATCGATAGTCTCCAAGGTCCCTATAGCTGAGATGTTCGGTTTCGCCGCAGGCATAAGGTCTGCGACACAAGGACGAGCTCTTTGGACCACAGAATACCTAGGCTATGAAAAACTACCAAAGGACCTGCAACCGCAAATTGTGAGGGGAATCCGCGAGAGGAAGGGGCTGAAAGCAGATGCCCCGAAGCCCGCAGATTTCCTGGAGTAATGTTCATAAAAATATTGATCGGAGGTAAATGATATGGCAGACAAGAAACCGCACCTGAATCTAGTATTCATAGGGCACGTGGACCACGGCAAAAGTACGACCGTCGGCAGGGTGCTATATGACACGGGTGCTATAGATGAAGCAGCAATGCGAAAGCTAAAGGAAGAAGCGGCCAGACTTGGTAAGGCCACGTTTGAGTTCGCGTTCGTCATGGACAACCTGAAGGAAGAGAGAGAACGAGGGTTGACTATAGATATCAACCACAAGGAGTTCCAGACGAAGAAGTACCACTTCACAATAATCGACGCCCCTGGGCACAGAGACTTCGTTAAGAACATGATTACAGGCACTTCGCAGGCAGATGCCGCAGTATTGATAGTCTCTGCCAAGGAAGGGATACAGAGCCAGACGAAGGAGCATGCGTTCCTGGCGAAGACGCTGGGCGTGAAGCAGCTCATCATAGGGCTGAACAAGATGGACTCGGTAAACTATGACCGGGTCAGGTTCGAAGACGTGAAAAAAGACGTCGCGAACCTGCTGAAGAACATAGGCTACAAGATTGAGGAAGTGCCTATGATACCTATATCCGGCTATAACGGGGACAACGTCGTCAAGAAGAGCGACAAGATGCCGTGGTATACAGGCCCGACTTTGATTGAGGTGTTCGACTTGCTGAAAGTACCTGAGAAGCCGATCACTAAGCCGTTGAGACTGCCTATACAGGACGTCTACACCATCACAGGCGTTGGAACAGTCCCTGTCGGACGAGTGGAGACGGGCATCATGAAGGTGAACGACAAGGTCATCATAATGCCGGCGAACGTCACTGGTGAGATCAAGAGCATAGAAATGCACCACCAGTCGATGCCGCAGGCGGAGCCCGGCGACAACGTCGGCTTCAACCTCAAGGGTGTCGAAAAGAACGCCATCAGGAGAGGCGACGTTATTGGGAGCCCGTCCAACCCGCCTACAGTGGCGGAAGAGTTCACGGCGCAGGTAGTGGTCCTGAACCACCCCACAGCTATAACCGTCGGATACCAGCCGGTGATACACTGCCATACAGCGCAGGTAGCATGCAGTGTGCTTGAGATAGTGAAGAAAATCGACCCGAAGACCGGGCAGGGCACAGCCGAGAAGCCGGATTTCATCAAGACCGGAGATGTGGCTGTCATCAGATTCAAGCCAAGCAAGCCCATGGTCATAGAGAAGGCCGCGGATTTCTCGCAATTGGGAAGATTCGCCATTAGAGACATGGGCCAAACCGTAGCTGCGGGCATGGTAATCAACGTCGTGAAGAAACAGATGTAAACCAGAATTTTTTAAAGGTGTAAAGGAATGACTCAGATCGCAAGCATAAAACTGCTGTCGCCGGATTACGAGAAATTGCAGAAGGTGTGCTCCGAAATAAAGGAGATAGCGACACGGACCGGTGCCCATGTGGCTGGGCCGATTCCTTTACCAACCAAAAGATTGTCAGTCTCCACTTTGAGGACGCCTTGTGGCGACGGCTCGAAGACCTGGGAGAAATGGCAGATGAGAGTCCACAAACGTCTGATCAACATAGACGCGGATGAACGGACATTGAGGCAAATAATGCGCGTGCAGGTGCCTGACAAGGTCCACATCGAAATCGAGCTCAAGGGCTAATTCTCTGAACGCAGTTAAATTAAACTTATTAATTCTTCTACTTCTAAATTAAGGGTGAATAAAATAGTTAAACCAAAGAAGATTAATGAAAATATAGCTAAAATAACCGCTATGTTAATCGGTGATGGAAGTTTACCGATAAAACATAATGGTGAAGGAAAACGAAATTACTTGCTTTATTTTTGTAATACGGATTACTCAATTGTAAACAACTTTTCAGATATGATTGAGAATGAATTCAAAATTGCGGGAAGAATATCTAACAGAAAAAGGACAAATAGAAAACGCATATATGAGTATAACAAATATTCTAAAGAAATATGTGAATATTTTAATAATGAAATGCAAGTGCCTTATGGAGAAAAATCAAATAAAGTGATAGTGCCTGAAAAAATAAAAATAGGCAATAAAAAAATTAAAAAGGCCTTTCTACGAGGTTTAATTGAAACAGATGGTGGCGCAAAAAGAAAGAAAGGATTAATATTTCATTGTGCGAGCAGAAAATTATTAGAGGGAGTATCAAAATTAATAAGCGAAGTCTATAACATAAACCAAAAAGAGGTAAAAGAATATAAACAAAACGAATTCAAATCATATCAACTAACGTTTACAAAACATGATACTGAAAACATATTAAAGCCGGAATAGCAGAGCGGTAATGCGCTGGATCACTCTATTCGAAGATATAATCAAATAGAATGAAGCGAATCTTGAGAACCAGTTCCCTTCGGGGAACGAGGGTTCGAATCCCTCTTCCGGCGTGTGATGGAATGGTCAAAGTCAGGAAAATACACAATCTCTTGCTGCCTGAGGAAGCGCTGATTGAAGAAAGCAACGCAGCTATGAGGAACCTTGCCGGACCGGCTACCGACAGGATTACGAGAAAATACAGGAAAGACGTTTTTGGGAATCCGATAGCTCGGCTGGATATATTCAGGCGTTATCTCGAAGGAACTTCCCTGCAAGACATCGTTAACCGGTATCCTATTCTTAAGAGGCAGAAGCATGCAAAAGAAATCATAGAGTCGTTCAGAGGGTCCACAGAAATAGATAAAGGACTCAAAAATGCGTGGAAGCACAACAAAAATAGAAAATTTGATGAACATGGAAGGGTTAAAACGATGGTCAAAAACTCGCCGCAGATACAAGCACCGAACTATTTAGACAGTATCGCAAAAGAAATGAGGGAGCGAGGTGTGGATTGGCGTGACGGGGCGGACAATCTCAAGGGCAAATTGGTAGAATACTTTCCGAAGCAGCACTGGGCTTTAACTATCGCAAATAGAGAATATATTTTAAAGAAGATGAAAGAATGAAGGAATTCGAGCTTTTGGATATAGCCACGGCAGATATGGCTTTTTCCGCCTATGGAAAAAATTTGAACGAGCTTTTTGCAAACGCAGGAAAGGCGCTGTTCAGCATAATGTTTGAGGGAGGCATAGGGCAGAAGATTTCGCAGAAGATAGAACTGGGAGAGAAAGACGAGATAATGCTGCTCCAAAAATGGCTCAGCGAACTGGTCTATCTGCATGATTCTGAAAAGCTTCTTTTTTCGAGATTTGATATCAAGACCGACGGGAAAAAGCTAGCTGCCACGGCCTATGGAGAGAAATACGACAAGAAGAAGCACAAGTTCATCATAGACATAAAGGCTGTAACCTATCACAAGATGACTATCGAGAAGATTAAAAACGGTTATAAATGCACGGTAGTTGTTGACGTCTAGCGTTTATTTACTGGCTTGAATGCCAGCTTCTTCACTGGGTAAACTTCCTCTTCAGGTGGCCTGGAGGTTATTATATATTCACCTAACTTGAAATGTCTCGGATTGCCTTTCGGGGGTTTCTTTTCTATGTTTCCTGATTTGATGCTGACTTCCATTTCCCTCTCGGCCCTCTTCCGTTCCTCAATGCTTATCGGCGGAATCTCACCTTTCTTAATCATATTCATAATCTTTTTATAGTGAGTATCGAACACTAGACCGTCTTTTTTTGCCCTGTCCCTTATCTCCTGAGTAGCGCCGTTGGTTTCTAGATATTCGGCTCTTTTCTTGCTGAAGAGAACTGTGCTGAAAAGCCCTCGCTTGACAATCATTGAACCGTCGCTTTTGCGTTCATAAGTATCTCTAAGGCTGTTGAACTTTGCCTTCTGAAAATGAACGGGGGCCTTCTGCATATCTGACTTTATTATTTCGTCCATCCTATACTTAGCCGCCTTACCCACCGTGTGTAGTTTGACCATAATATCATTAGGTAAACTCTATTTAAAATGCTTTCTTTTGCTGCTTTTCACTGTTTTTTTCTTAACCCTAATTTTGCTAGGAACCTTTACCAACGCAGGCATAGTGAATCTTTGAATCAGCAGTCTCATCACAAAAATAGACGTGAGCATGAACGATAGGATTGTCACGAAGAGCGCGGTTGCCGCAAAATAGACGAAAGATACAGAGCAAGAAAAAGTTGGGCAGTCCTTGGCCTGCAGCATCAGGAGCGAAGTGATGAACGCGCCTGCAAAGATTATGAGATATCCTATCCTCATCATGTTCCTTATCTGCATGAAAACCATTAAGGATATTCTATTTAAAACGCTTTGTCTTGAGGTTATTCAGCCAGCCCTGCGACTGCCTCTTTTTTACTTTATCCGTAAGTGCTCTGCCTGCTCTGCTCACGATAACGTCAGTAAAATCAAGTTTCTCAGCACCATGCTTTCTGGCCAGCGCATCGCCTTTCTTCAGCAATCCAGTGGCTATCCCCTTTTTTTGGCAGCCCGGCACGATGAAAGCGTTGACAGCAGTCATATACTTTTTACCCATTCGTTCTTCCGCATCTAAGGTAATGAACCCGAGCGGTTTTTTTGTCTCGCTGTCGACAGCCACTAAAGTAATACGATCGGCGTTCTCGTCATGCTCCAAGACGTAATGTGGGAATCTGCCGGGATTGTGAACATGCGTTGACTTTCCGTACTGCCAGTAAAGGTCTAGCAGGTCTTTTTTGTCTTTCTTTGAGCATTTCCCTCGTATGATTATCTTTGTCTCTATCATCTTTGCAGCCTTTTGCTTACCATGATATTAATTAAGTAATACAGGATATAAATAATGTGTATGAAGAAGATTTCTGAGGGCGTCTACGAGTTCGAGAAAGAGAAAGGCATGCTAGTCCCCATGAGGGTCTATACCAGCGACCATCTCATCAAGGGGCTGGAAGAGGGGGCTTTGCAACAGGGAAAGAATGTCGCGTATCTGCCTGGCATCCAGAAATACTCTATAATGCTGCCAGATTGCCACTATGGTTATGGTTTCCCTATAGGGGGCGTGGCTGCGTTCGACGAGAAAGAGGGCGGAGTGATATCGCCGGGAGGCGTTGGTTATGATATCAACTGCCTTAGTGCGGATGCAAGAATTATCTCGAGTCTTGGCTTTTGGAAAAGAATTGAAGAGTTTGAAGGTGAATTTGATTCTTTTAAAAACGCGTCCGGTTATGAAGTAAGTTTACAACTGGGGAGAACCTGCGTTGTTTCTCTTAATAATAATAAATTCGCTCCTGGAAAAATAATGGCATTTATGAAAAAGAAAGCAGACAAAAAAATGCTGAGAATAACTACCAATGCTAGTTTGGAGACTATATGCTCTGAGGACCATCCAATCCTAACCAAACGCGGGATGGTTAAATCAGCGGATATAAACGCAAATGATGAAGTAGCAGTGAGGTTTTTTGAGGGGGTAGAACTTAATGGGGTTTTTGATAAGAAAACGGCAGTTATTGCGAAGATTTTGGGGTACATGCTTGGAGATGGAACCTTAACCAAATCTGCGAATAAATTGAGGGCAATGGCATATGGCAGAACCGAAGATTTGAAAGAAATGAAGAAAAATATTGAAGAACTCGGATTTAGGGCGTCCATTTTTACGCGGACTAGAAAACATAAGATTACGAGCCAGTATGGTGAAAAATCATTTATCTCTACCAATTCTGAATTACATGTATGTCAAAAAGAGTTCTGTAATCTTCTTTTAGACGCAGGAATGCCGTTAGGGACAAAGACCAATTCCGATTTTTTAATTCCAGAGTGGATAATGACGTCACCTATATACATCAAACGCCTTTTCCTAGCCGGTCTTTTTGGAGCTGAACTTTCTTCACCAAGAACCGGTACAAAAACAGGTTTTAATATTCCGGTATTTGCGCAGAATAAGAATGAGCAGAATAAAGAATATGGTAGAAAAGTTATGATACAAATAATGAAACTTCTGGAAGAATTTGGCGTTACTACCACGAAGATAAGCGAAAGAAAAGAATATAAAAATAGATTCGGTAAAACCGTACGACTTAGGCTCGAAATTGATGGAAATGAGGAAAACTTATTGAGACTATGGCGAACAATAGGATTTGAATACAGCAAGTATAAATCAGCAGTCTCGGAGATAGCAGTACAATATATCCTATTGAAAAAGAGCTTGACGCGAAAACGAGTCGAAATAGCCGCCAAAGTGAAGACACTGAAGAAAAAAGGATTACGTCTTAAAGAGGTCCAAGAACTACTCGCATGCAAGGATGCCAACTGCAGGTTTATAGAGAGGCATTACTATGAAAATGCTGGGCAGAGAATAACGCTTGATTTTGTTTCGTTTAAGGAATTTCACTCTGGAAAGATGGAGGAAATACTAGTCAATGGGTGCGTATTTGACAATATCGCATCCATCACAGAAGTAGAGTATTCGGGAGATGTTTATGATTTTACTATTGATGAAGCGCATAATTTTGTCGCAGACGGATTTGTAGTCTCAAACTGCGGCGTTCGCATGCTTACCACGAATCTGACCTATTCCGAGGTGCAGCCAAAGCTTAAGGAACTGATGGAGAAACTATTCCATAACGTTCCATCGGGCGTGGGCTCTGAAGGCCGATTGAAGAACACCGCCAGCCAGGTGGATGAAGTGGCTATCGATGGGGCGCTATGGGCTGTCGAGCACGGCTATGGCGAAAAAGAGGATTTGGAGCGCATAGAGGAGAACGGAACGATAGCAGGAGCCGATCCTACGAAAGTGTCTGACAGGGCAAAGAAAAGAGGAAGACCGCAGTTAGGGACGCTGGGCGCGGGCAACCATTTCCTTGAGGTGCAGCGCGTCGACTCGATATATGATGAAGGCGTTGCGAAGAAATTCGGCGTAATCGAGAAAGACCAAGTGATAGTCATGCTGCACTGCGGCTCCCGCGGTTATGGTTATCAGGTTTGCGATGATTATATTGCGATTCTCAATAATGCTATGGCTAAATTCAAAATCAACCTGCCTGACAGAGAATTGGTATGCGCCCCGCTCGACAGCAATGAAGCACATAATTATGTCAAAGCCATGTACTCTGCTGTCAATTACGCTTTCTGCAATAGACAGGTCATGACTCATTGGATCAGGGAAACTTTTGAAGAAGTGTTCAAGAAATCGCGCGATGAACTGGGCCTATCGCTAATTTATGATGTTTGCCACAACATAGCCAAATTTGAGGAGCATGACCATAAGTTGTTGTGCGTCCACCGCAAAGGCGCGACAAGGGCGTTTCCAGCTGGGCGGAAGGAGATACCGAAACTATATCGAGACACAGGCCAGCCAGTTCTGATTCCAGGCGACATGGGGCTTGCCAGTTATATTCTGGTCGGAACAGAAAAAGCCAGCGAGACGTTTTACTCTACCGCTCATGGCGCCGGCAGGATTCAATCGAGGACAAAGGCGCTGAACACAATAAATGGAGATGATGTCCGAAGGAGTTTAGAAGCCAAGGGGCAGATAGTGATGGCCACCTCGCCTAAAGTCATAGCAGAAGAGGCGCCCGGCGTCTACAAAAACGTGGATGAAGTGATTAGAGCCACTGAAATGTCGGGCATATCTAGGAAGATAGCGCGGACAGTTCCTATGGGCGTGGCTAAGGGCTAATTCTTCTTTTCTTTTTAGCCCAATTGCAGAAATGTTTATAAGTTGGTAGCGCTTTTTAATATTAGTGAACTGCAGTGGTTAAGAAAACGGGAGTCGTACAAAAGAGTAACAAACATGTGTCTTTTGTCAGCACGATTACAGTAGTCGTGCTTGTGGCTTTGGCAGTTGCAGCGTATTTCTTCATAGTGACTTCATTTTTTAGGGGATGGCAAAACGCAAAGTTTTTCGATGATGTCCCGGACATGGTTTTCTTGGTCGTTTCGCTGACGTTCCTGTATTATGCGTTTGGGTTCAAGCGCAGTCCTGCCAAAAAGTGGCTCATTCTCGGAATTTCGCTTCTCGTGCTGGTTAAACTGATTGAAATACCTTTACAGGAGTTGCAGGCCTTAACTCCGGGCGTGAGTCTTGAAGTAATCTTCTGGATGCCGCCGATAATCATGTTTGGGCTGGGATTCTTGTGCATATTGCAATACTTAGGAGAAAGAGTGAAATGAACGACATACTAATCTACATATTGACTGAAGCGCTGTTAGGGATACTGGTGCTCTGGAAGACCTGCCTGTATATGGTCAATAAAAGGAAAATGGCCGTCTTTCTGCCGTTCTACTTTGTCGGGGCCACGCTCCTCTTTCATGCAGGGTTAATTTTCTATCAGGCCTATTTCAACTTGCTCTGGCTCGGCCTTGAGGCGACATATGTGCTACTGATGATATGGATAGCCAAAACAGTTATAGGGGTGAACTATGCTGCTGGAAGATAGCTTCAACATGTCTGCCCTACTCGTTGCAATGGGGCTGTTTTTGGTAGTCCTTGGCATATTTATAGTGGAGCACATGACCAGCGCCAGCAAGAACCCGCGCAAACGTGGCATAGCGAAGAAATTGCTTGCCTTTGTGGTGTTGGCCAATCTCTACGTATTTATCGAACAAATCGTAGAGACTCAAATTTCACTAGTCTTATCGCTGGTGCATGTGCTGAATGAGGCGTTTGGTATACTCCTGCTTGCGCTGTTCGGCGTGTTTATGTACAGGAACCTCACAGTTCACAGGGACGTTGTCAGATTCAACACCATGCTCGTCTGGCTAACCGCTATATTCGCGGCAACCGCTTTGGGAATGGGGTTCACCAATGTAGTGATGAACGATGAGCTTATGTTAAACAACGTTTTTTGTATAACGCATTGTTTTGCTATATTGCTTTTCAGCATCTTCGGGAACTTGATGGTACTTGATTTCATCAGGAACAACCGTGAGCCTATACGCACTATAGACGCGCCTAGAGGGAATCGATTAACTGCGATTTGGGGTAAATAATGCATCTAAGAATCTTGGTACCAATCATGGCATTGATTTTGGTAATGCCATCTATCTATGCAATTTCGGTATCCGTGAGCGTTCCAGACAAGTACCAGGAGATCGGTGTGGGCGGGACGCTGTACTTCAAAGTCGACCTGCAAGACCCGGAGACTGTGGGAAGGCATGACATAAGCCTAAAGTATGATGTCATGAAGGGAGGAAACGTAATAGTCTCTTCGAAAGAGCTGAAAGCGATAGAGACTCAGACCTCTTTCCTCAATTCCATCAAGATTCCAGACAGCGCGGAAGCAGGCATTTATGATATAGTCGTCACGGTGAATGACAATGAATCTGCTAGCGCCGCTTTCTATATCAAGGGCCTCGGCACGGGGGGTGTAATAGACTTTTATACAATAGTTTTGTTTACGATTGTCGTTATAGGCGGGCTGGCCCTCTATGAGATCGATAGGATAAGGAGGGGCATAGAAAAGCAATCTGCGTCCAATGCAGTCAGCAGAGTAAGGGGGTAAGTAAGAAGCGATTGAAAATGAAATACAAGCTGTTCATTTCATTGGCAATTATATGCTATTGTGGAATCGCGACCACACCCGGCCATAACCTGATTTTGAACGGAGATTTTTCTGGAAACGCCGATGGGTGGCAGGGATTCAGATTCAATAACTGCACAGATTCAGATTTTGGTGCGATAGGGAACGGATATTACACTAATAATGGCCTATATATCAACTATTCAGCAGGTGGAAACGCTGGATTACTTGCAACTGCACAATTCAATATTACACAAGGAAAAATGTATTTTTTGCAGTTTGATTTCTTGCCCGTCAATGCTACGCATCCGATTTCGCAAAACTCTTATCTTGGCTTAAATATAGTTCCGATATATGATGGAAATGACGGATGCCGTTGGATGTCATCGGAAGTCGACTACAATGAAACGGACTATCTGTCTTTAGCAAATCAGGGAGATGACTTTTCCAATTTGGCAATTTCCGACTTAGGTGGCGGATGGAAACGATTGAGCGCCATTTGGAATTCCTCAAAGCCGATTAATGCCGAGGCGGGAACACATCCTGTAATATTAACGTGGTTCAGTTATTGGGGTGAAGGAGACAACCAGCAGAATCTTGAGTACCTCGACAACGCCATATTTTATGAAATCCCTGCCCCGCCGGTGATAACATTATTCAACTCGAGTTTGGCTACAGGGGATGAGCCGCTGCTTATTAATTTTAATGGTAGCGCCATTGACCCATATGGAGGCGCCATGACTTACACGTTAATTTTCGATACCAATAACTCTGCACTGAACATCAGCGGCACCATAACTGGAAACACTACTGTCCTTGGAAATCATACGTATACCGTCGGAACCTACCGCGCGCATCTTATAGTAAGCAACGGTTGGAACACCGCAACATATTGCGCATATTTAGTGATTAACGCTGCAGTGAAACAACTGCTAGTCTCCGATGTAACGAGTGCGGTAAGCGGGAGTGGTAATCCGGTTTTGGAGTGTTTTTACAATTGGGTTTGCACTGATTGGATGCCTATTGAATGCGACAAAAAGGAGATTATGACCAGGACCTGCGCTAATTTAGGAACATGCACAGATACTTTTAGTATGCCTATCACTAATGTGTCGTGCACGTATGTAGAAAAAATCAAGAAGAATCAGCTTTTGGACGTAAAGCTGGCGCTTGAGAGCAATGTGATCACGTCTTCAGATAAGTTAACCGCATGGGTGTCGTTTCAGAGCTTCGGAACAGCGCCCGCATATACCAATCTTACTTATTCGATCCTGGATAAAGCGGGAAATGTGATTTATTCTGAACTCGATGAAAAAATCATTTATACTGAAGGCTTGGTGATAAAGGAATTTAGCAACCTGAGCCTGGCAGAGGGAGAGTATACTCTTGCATTGACCTTGAAATACGCTAACGTCACCGAGAAATTTGAACAGAAGTTTGAAGTGGGGGAAGAGAAGATAACTGCACCATCTTTCATGACTGAGGAGTTAATGTTAATTGTCATACTATTCCTCGGCGCGTCAAATACCGTATTAATCTGGCACATTCTTAAAAATAGGAAAATTGAGAGCAGCCCAGTTGTATGAGTTTTTTGTTCGTCATAAATCGCTTATATCATAGGTGCATGACGAGTTGTCCTCGCCAGAAGTGGCTTCTTCCACCCAATCGCTTGGATGGGTTATCATCGTGCTGCTCTTATAATCGCTGCCTTTCAAATCAATTATCCCGTTGGTCAATGCATCACCGCCTCTATTAGGTAGCTCTTTTATAAAGTTTTTGCATCAGAATAGGCTTTTATCCTCTTTTTGAGTAATACTGGCATGATCAAGGCGATAGCATTCGATTTGGACCAGACGCTCATAGATTTCATGAGGATGAAAAAAGTGGCGTGCGGGGCTGCGGCAAGCGCGATGATCAACGCCGGCTTGAAAGTCGATGAAAAGAGGCTGTTAAAGGAGATTTACGCTATCTACGATAAGAAAGGCTATGAATACCAGAGGGTCTTCCAGGACGTGATTAAGAAGCTTACTGGAAAAACTAATCTCGGGGTACTCGCCCATGGCATAGTGGCCTACCGTCGGGTCAAGGAGAACATGCTGTTCCCTTATGCCGATGTAAAGCCGACTCTAAAGATACTAAAACAGAAATACCGGCTGGCAATAGTCTCTGACGCTCCTGAGATGCAGCCTTGGCTCAGATTGGCGGCGATGGACATGCTTGATTATTTCGATGTCATAGTCACTCTGGCAGAGGCGAAGAAGCAGAAACCTAACAAAAAGCCATTTCAGATATTGCTGAAGAAGCTCAAGCTGAAGCCTGAAGAAGTAATGTTCGTTGGCGATAGCCTCTCAAGGGACATTCTCGGCGCGAAACGGATGGGCATGGTCTCTGTGCTTGCCGAATACGGAAGAGGGTTCAGGAAGGAGAGAAAAATAAGACCAGATTACAGGATAAAGAAGTTCAGTGACATGCTCAAAATAGCGTAATGCAGAGTAACCTTTTTAAACCTCCATATGGACAATTATAACACTGGTTTTGAAAACCGCTTGTTTGTTTTTTAACGTTTCGAAATTAGTCCGGCAATTCGAATGGTTGGAGAACCTAGCTTTAGCTTTGTGATTCGATGGGAAAACGCGCAGGACCGAGACGAGGGAGCAAAGCCTTCTATCCAAAGAAGAGGGCGAAGAGGATATTCGCTACTGTCAAGCATTTCAAGGGCGAAGGGATTCTGGGGTTTGCAGGCTACAAGGCAGGCATGACCCACGTCATAGCGCAAGACAATTACGACAAGAGCCCGTCATACGGCATGTCCATCTTCATTCCGTGCACCATAATTGAAACCCCTGAGTTGTCCTGTTTTGGAGCCGTCGCATACAAGAGAACGCCCTACGGGCTATTTGCTATTTCTGCCGTCTATGCTGAAAAGCTGGACAAGGATTTATCACGCACCACATTCATACCTAAGAAGCATAATGCTGAGGCCAAGAAGAAGATAGAGAAGGAGATGGCCTCGATTGCCGAAGTGCGCTTATTGATTCATATGCAGCCAAGAAAAGTCAAATTGAAAAAAACTCCTGAAGTTTTCGAGCTGGCTATCCTGAAACCGCCTGAAGAGGCTTGGAAGTTTGCTCTGGAGAAGATTGGCAAGGAGATAAAAGCCTCGGAGATTTTCAAGGAAGGCGACTTTATCGATGCTACTGCTATAACTACGGGCAAAGGCACGGCTGGACCTGTAAAGAGATTCGGAATAAAGATACAGAGCCACAAGGCGGGAGCCCACCGAAGACGACCGGGAAATATAGGCCCGTGGCACCCGGCGCGAGTGCTCTGGTCTGTAGCCATGGCCGGACAATTGGGATTCCAGCGAAGGACTGAATTAAGCAAGAGGATACTGAAAATCGGAGATAACGCAAAAGACGTGAGCCCGCGCGGCGGGATACCGCACTTCGGGGAAGTGTCAGGCAGCTACATACTGGTGATGGGCTCAGTGCCTGGCCCGAAAAAGAGATTGATATTCATAAGGAAGGCGCTTAGAGAAAATAAGGACACTCCGCTGCCTACCATTCAGAACATATCAACTAATCCGCAACAGTGAAACTATGGCAATACCTTTCCTATCGTTCCGCGTGCGCAAGAAGATAATGAAACAGCGGGGCGATATCAATGAGTTAAAGGCAAAAAAGATGTTGACTAAGGCGAAGAAACGGGAGCTCATAGGGTCGTTCCCAAAAAAAGATGTTGACGAACTGTTTTCGCTCGTGAAGCGCCCGAAAGACAGGATAGTATGCATGATTGAGGCTAAAACGAATAAACAGCCGCTCAGCAGGATAAACGAGAGCATAAAGAAAGAACGCAGACAGAGGAAGAAGCAATGAAACTACCGGTATACGACCTGCAGGGGAAGGAGACGAAACAGATAGAATTACCTAGCGTCTTTTCCGAGCCAGTGAGGCCGGATTTGATAAACAGGGCCGCGATAGCCGTGCGAAGCGTGCTGTTCCAGCCTAAGGGGCAATATCTATGGTCGGGAATGCAGACAACGGCAGAGTATTACGCCAGAAGGCACGCGTTCAGGTGCATGATGAACCGAGAGCTGTCAAGATTACCGAGGGTCAAGATACCTAAAGGGCGCTTTGGTGAGGTGCGAAGGGTACCGCAGTCAAGAGGAGGCAGGCCCGCACATCCGCCAAAACCGCAGAAAATCCTGGTCGAGAGGATAAACATAAAAGAAAGGAGAAAAGCCATTCGCTCAGCTATAGCTGCAACAGCGCAGCCAGATTATGTCCAATTGAGAGGGCATAGGATAGCACAGAGCACCCCGATCATAGTCGATGATGCTTTCGAGAAGCTGAAAAAGACCAAGGAGATTCTGGAGCTTTTCGTGAAACTGGGGCTGGAAAAGGAGCTGGAAAGGACGAAAGAGGTCAAGATAAGAGCCGGAAATGGCAAAGCCCGGGGGAGAAGGTACAAAAAAAAGAAGGGCGTGCTGGTCATTGTGTTAAAGGACTGCCCTGCTATGAAGGCCTCGAAGAACATAATAGGCGTTGATGTTTCATTGGTGAAGAACTTGAACGCAGATCTATTGGCGCCAGGCGGACAGCCAGGGCGATTAGCTATCTTCACCGAATCTGCGATAAAGGAATTGGATAAACTGTTCAGGTAATGTTTATGGTTATACAGCATCCGTTGATAACAGAAAAGTCCGTAGGGCTCATAGAGAAAGAGAACAAGCTAGTCTTCGTGGTCGACAAGAGCGCCACGAAAAATGACGTGAAAAAGGCCGTCGAGGAGCTCTATGGAGTGAAAGTTGCTACAGTGAACACGCTGCTGTCCATGAAGGGAAAGAAAAAAGCATATGTCAAGCTCAAGCCAGAATTCAAGGCAAGCGACATTGCCACAAAATTGAAAGTATTGTGATACCATGGGTAAACCGCTGATTTCACAGAGGAGAGGAAAGGGAAGTCCTTCGTTCAAGGCTCGTAGCACTTGGTTCAAGGCCGATGCCGTTTACAGGAATTATGATGAAAAAGAAAAAGGTATGCTGAAATTCGAAGTTATGGATCTTATAGATGATCCAGGAAGAAGCGCGCTGCTCATGGAAGTCAAATACGAGGATGGAAGCGTCTTGATGCTGCCAGCACCAGAAGGCGCAATGATAGGGGAGATATTTGAAGAGGGTTACAAGGCATCGCTGGGCGTCGGCAACATACTCCCTCTTGAGAAGATTCCTGAAGGTTATCCGATATTCAACTTAGAGACGGTGATAGGCGATGGCGGCTCTTTAGCAAGGGCGTCGGGCTCGATAGCGTTCGTGGTCAGCAAGATAGGCAACCAGGTGCTGGTCAAGCTGCCTTCCGGGAAGACGAAATATTTCGACAGCAGAGTCAGAGCCATGATAGGCAATGCATGCGGCGGCGGTAGGCTGGAGAAACCTATGCTGAAGGCCGGCGTTGGCTACTATAAGAATATCGCGAGGGGGCATTGGTACCCGACCGTAAGGGGAGTCAAGATGAATGCTTATGAGCATCCGTTCGGAGGAAAGCAACATCATGGCGCAATAACGCCTAAAGGGGATGGCGCGCCTGCCGGACAGCACGTAGGATCGTTCGGTTCTAAACGAACAGGAAGAAGGAAGAGATAATGGCTAAGATATTTTATTTCCACGGCAAGACATGGGACGAGATGAAGAGCATGCCCCTTGAAGAGTTCATGAAATTAGTGTCCGCACGAAAGAGGCGCTCGCTGAAACGCGGCCTGAACGAGGCGCAGAAGAGCCTGTTAAAGACCATTAGGGCTGCAAAGCCGGATAAGATGATTAAAACACATATCAGGAGCATGATCATAGTCCCTGAAATGGTCGGAAAACGTTTCATGGTCCATGACGGGAAGGACTGGAACATAGTGGATGTGATTCCAGAGATGCTCGGCCACTGCCTTGGCGAATTTTCGCTTACCAGAGAGAGGGTCACTCACTCAGGCCCGGGAATCGGGGCTACGAGAGGGACCAAGTTCATATCGGTGAAATAAATGCCTTACAGCTACGAACTCGACGAAGAGGATGAGAAAAAGACCGCGAAAGCGTTCGGGAAAGAGGTAAATGTCTCGCCTAAAAAATCCAATGAGGTCTGCTATGTTATCCGCGGGATGAAGGTCGATAAAGCGATAGCCTATCTCGAGCGCGTGATAAAGAAAAAAGATTACGTTCCGTTCAGGAGATTCAACACGAAAGTCGGGCATCGATCCGGCGGGCAGCCGGGACGATATCCCATAAAGGTCTCGAGAAAGGTCATAGAGCTGCTGAAAAATGCTAAGGCCAACGCGTCCCAGAAAGGGCTGAACGACGAGCGGCTGAAGATAGAGCACGCCACCGCCAATAAGGCTCTTACGCTGAAGCGGATCAGGTCGCGGGGCAAATGGATGATGCACAACATCGAACTGACCAATATCGAGATAATAGTGAGGGAATACTGATGATAGAACGAAAGTTCATCAAAGAGAACATAAAGAGGATGAAAGTCGAGGATTATGTCAGAAAGGAGCTTGAAAAAGCAGGCATAATCAGAATCGAAATCCAAAGAAGCACGCTCGCGACAAGGATAGGCATCGTCGCCGAGAACCCCGGGATAATCATAGGCAGGAAAGGCAAGACGATACAGGATCTTACTAATAATTTACAGAAAGATTTGGGGATAGAGAACCCGCAGATAGAGGTCGCTGATGTCAGGAACGCGTCTCTTGAGCCACGGGTCATAGGGCGCTGGATCACAAGGATGATGGAACGAGGGTTGAAACCTAAAAAAATCCTGCACAAGGCCGCGGAACGAGTCATGGGTGCGGGCGCGCTTGGCGTGGAGATAGTGGCTAAAGGAAAATTGCAGGGCAAGGGTGCGCAGGCGAGAACCGAGCGTATACTGAAGGGGTATGTCCAGAAATCCGGCGACTCTGTCAAGCTAATCAACGAAGCATTCGAAAAGGCCATCCTAAAGCAAGGCATCATCGGCGTTACTGTCAGGATAGCTCCCCCGGATGCTATATTCCCTGATAAGATTGATATTAAGAAATTTTTCGAGCAAAACAAACCTGTCGAGGCGGCGAAGCCAGAGACAGTGGGTGAGAAAATTGGCAATACTGAAAATGAAGGAACTGAAAAGCCTAGGAAACGAAGAGCTAAAAGAAAAACTGAACCAGCTGAAGAGCGAGCTGTCCAGTGAGAAAGGCTCCGTTGCCGCGGGCACGAAACCGGAGAACCCGGGGAGAATAAAAGAGATAAAAAGGACCATAGCACGAATATTAACGGTTTTACATGAACGAGAGATGGGGGTAAAAAGCAAAAATGAGTGAAACGTGCGCAATCTGCGGCCTGCCGAAGGAGCTGTGCGTCTGCAAGGAGATCTCCAAGAGCGAGAACAAAATCAACATCTCCCTCGAGAAGAGGAAGATGAAGAAGTTCTCGACGATAGTCACGGGGATTAATGATGACGCAGAGCTTAAGGAGCTGGCAACAGAACTCAAGAGAAAACTTGCCTGCGGCGGGACAGCCAAAGACAAAAGGATCGAACTGCAGGGCGACCACAGGGCTAAGGTCAAGGAAATCCTGTTGTCAAAGAACTATCATGAGGACCAGATAAACGTGAAATAATGGACAAGCTTGTGATGGATGAACTGATCGGCCTGGATGTCGAGATAACCAAAAGCACACGACGCGAGCTCATAGGGCTGCGCGGAAAGGTAATTGATGAGACGCTCAACACGTTCGTTATAGAAACGAGCGACAAGGAGAGGACAGTGCCCAAGAAGTTTTGCGTGTTCCGCTTTGGAGGCGAACACACAATAGACGGGCGCAATCTCCTCTATCGCCCTGAGGATAGGATAAAGAAATATTGGAAAGATTTTGCGTGATGACGATGACAGAAAAATGCGAAGATGTGAACTGCCCGAAGCACGGCAAATTGCGCGTGTACGGCGGGATTATAGAAGGCGTCGTGGTTAGCGACAAGCCCAAGAACACGGTAATCATAGAAAGCCACTACCTGAACTTCGTCCCTAAGTACGAAAGATATGAGCGAAGAAAGACCAGGATAGCCGTGCACAAGCCGCCTTGCATCGACGTCCATACGGGCGATACGGTCATTGTAGGCAAGTGCAGGAAAGTTTCCAAGACGAAAGCCCATGTGGTACTGGAGAAGGTAAAATGAAAGCGATAGCTGCGAGCATGTACGGCGGATTGCACCCCGGCTCAATCATCAAAGTAGACGACAACTCGGGAGCGAAGAGCATCAGGATAATCGCTAAAGAGAAGTACAGGGGGAGAAGGGGCAGGAACGCCGATATAGGCATAGGGGACACCTTTGTTGGGGCAATCATACTTGGAAAAGTGGAGATGCGAAAGAAAATCCTCAGAGCCGTCATAGTCAGGCAGCGAAAAGAATACCGCAGGTTCACTGGCGAGAGGATAAGGTTTGAGGATAACGCATGCGTGCTGATAACTGACAAGAACGAACCGCAGGCCTCGGAGATCAAAGGCGTTGTCGCCAAAGAGGTCGCCGAGCGGTTTCCTAAAGTTGCCACAATATCGAAGAACGTCGTGTGATGCTCATGAAGACTAAACAACCGCGAAAGCAGAGAAAGAGGCTGTATAACATGCCACTCCACCAGAGAAGAAAGCAAATGTCCGCTAGATTGTCAGATGAACTCAGGAAAACTACCAAAAGAAGGAACGTTCCTGTGGTAAAGGGGGATAAAGTCAGGATAATGCGCGGAAAAAATACTGGTAAAGAGGGCAAAGTGACGATGGTTGACCTGAGAAAATATAAAATAGGCGTCGAGGGGATAGTCGTTAAGAAGCCGAACGGAAAAGAGAAACCCATTCCAATCCACGCGTCTAATGTCATGATAATTGAATTGAAATTAACAGATGAAAAGAGGAAAAAACTGTTGAGTAGATAATATGGGTACAAAAGGCGGAAAGAAACATCTGAAGAAGCTCGCTGCTCCTAAGTCTTGGAACATCGAGAGGAAAGACTACGTCTGGACAACGAAGCCGAGGGCAGGCCCGCACTCGCTTGAGAGCGCCATGCCGATCACGACTATCCTGAAGCTGTTCCTGAAGAAAGCGGACACCAGCCGGGAGTCGGAGCACCTGCTAAAGGGCGGGGATATATTCATCGATGGACGGATAGTGAAAGACCCGAAGTTCCCCGTAGGATTCATGGATGTGCTTTCGATACCGAAGATAAAAGAGAGTTATATCATGCTTTATGACAAATACGGCAGGCTGAGAATACAATTGTTAGAGAAAGAGCAGAAATTCAAGCTGTGCAGGATAGAGACAAAAACCATCATAAAGAAAGGCAAGAAACAGATTGGATTGCATGATGGACGAAGCTTATTGGTCAACAAGGAATACAAGGTAGGGGATGTCCTGAAGATATCGGTGCCTGACCAGAAGATAATGGACCATCTGGAGTTCAAGAAAGGCAATGCCGCTTATGTAATCAAGGGCCAGCACGCGGGAAAGGTTGGCAAGATAAAGGAAGAGATAATGGGAACAGCGGAGAAGGAAGCGCTCACTGTCCTGGAGAAGGACGGCGAGGCCTTCAACGTGCCTAAAAGGTATGTCTTCATTGTCGGGCGCGACAAGCCGGAGATAAAGATAGAGTGATTTCATGATTTCAGTCGAGAAAGTAACTGTGAATATCGGGGTCGGAACAACTGGCGAGAAGCTGGAAAAGGCGAAGAAGCTGCTCCAGAAGCTTACCGAGCGCAAGCCTATAGAGACCAAATCCAAAAAGAGAATACCTACATGGGATCTCAGGCCAGGAGTCGCCATCGGGACTAAGGTGACGTTGCGCGGGGAGAGTGCGAAGAAATTCCTCAACCTGGCGCTGGATTCTGTCGAGAGGAAGGTCAAGCCGTCAAACTTCGACAACCTAGGCAACTTCTCTTTCGGGGTGCACGAGTACATAGATGTCCCTGGATTCAAGTATGACCCAGACATAGGGATACTGGGATTCAATGTCAGCGCGACGCTGGACAAATGGGGCTACCGCGTCAAGAAGAGGAAGAGACAGACCAGCCGCATCCCTAAAAAGCACATGATCACACAAGCAGAATCGATAGATTATTTCAAGAAGAATTTCAACGTGGTGGTTGAATGAACAAGGTACCTAGAAAGCAGAATTACAAGAACCCGAGGAAGGGAGAAGGAGACAGGTACTGCCAGATCTGCAAGCGAGAGGATGGGCTGATAAGAAAATATGGCCTACAAATCTGCAGGGAATGCTTCAGGGAGACCGCCGAACGATTGGGATTCAAAAAATACGGGTGAATGGATGGACACGCTGGCAAATGCATTGAACACGTTGAAAAATAATGAGACCCTGGGAAAGAGCGGATGCGAGATAAGACCTGCCTCAAAACTGATAGGCAGCATACTCAAGATCATGCAGAAAGAGGGCTTCATCGGGGAGTTCGATTTCATAGACGACGGAAAATCAGGCATTTACAAGATAGGCCTTCTCGGGAAGATAAACAACTGCAGGGTGATAAAGCCGAGATACTCTGTCGCTCACAACGATTTCATAAGATGGGAAAAAAGATATTTACCTGCCAAGGACTTTGGTGTGCTCATAGTGTCGACGCCCCACGGCATAGTAAGCCATCACGAGGCTAAGCAGCTGCACACGGGCGGAAAGCTCCTGGCGTTCATATATTAGTGGTCAAAATGATAGAATACGAAGTGACTGTCCCGAAAGACGTGGACGTGAAGATTGAAGATAATTACGTTACTGTGAAGGGCAAGCTTGGAGAGCTGAAATGGAAGTTCGACATGCACAGGGTCGCCAACGAGAGGAAGGGCGACGTCATAATATTCAAAAAAGAATCTAAGCGCAAATCCGATAAAGCGCTGGTAGGCGCTATAGCCGCACACATAAACAATATGACTCGCGGCGTGACGACGGGCTATGAGTACAAGATGAAGATAGTCTATGCCCATTTCCCGATAAACGCATCCGTCGAAGGCAAGCAAATCGTGATAAAGAATTTCGCTGGCGAAAAAACCCCAAGACATGCGAAAATCTATGGTGATGTTAAGGTTGACATAAGGGGGCAGGATGTTACTATAAAAGGGATAGACCGTGAAGAGGTCGGTCAGACTGCTGCTAATATAGAGTCAACTGCCCGGGTCAAGAAGAAAGACGCGCGGGTATTCCAGGACGGGATATACATAACAAGCAAGGATGAATGACATGATAATCAAGAGAAAGAAACCCCACTGGCACAGACAATTAAGCCATCATTTCAAGAGGATTGCGAAGAAAGGATGGAGAAGACCAAGGGGAAAGGACTCGAAACAAAAGAGAAAAATCAGGGCTAGGGGCCCCCGCGTCGAAATAGGCTACCGCCAGCCGCGGAAGATAAGGTATCTGCACCCGAGCGGGCTCATGGAGGCGCGGGTCTTCAATGTCGCCGGATTAGTCGGGCTGGATAGCAAAATCAACGCTGTGAGGATAGGCTCCTCTGTCGGGAAGAAGAAACGGGCCGAGATAGGAAAGAAGGCCGCAGAGATGAAGCTGAGAGTATTGAACAAGTGATGTTATGGAACTCAATCAAGTCAAGGGTTTGGCTGCCAAGGTATTGGGCATCGGAAAGACCAAGATAAGAATAAAGAATGCGGAAAAGTCCAGCCAAGCAATGACAAGAGAGGATGTACGGACGCTCATAAAACAGGGCCATATCACGGTCCTGCAGAAAGTCGGGGTAAGCAGGGCGCGCGCCAGGAATATCAGGAAACAAAAGAAAAAGGGCGGGCGGACCGGCGTGGGAACCAGGAAAGGAACGAAAAAATCCAGAATGCCGCGAAAGGACATATGGATGAAGAAAGTCCGGGCCTTACGGAGACAGCTGAATGCAATCAAGGCTGAGTTGAATCCAGGCGAATACAGGCGGCTATACAAGATGGTCCAGGGAGGATATTTCAGGGACAGGGGGCACTTGCTGCTCTATGTAAAGGAACATGGAATGATGGTGAAAAAATGAGCCACACTACCACTTACAAGACTAAAAGGAGGAGAAGGGCCGAAGGAAGGACAGATTATTCGAAAAGATTGAATCTACTGAAGTCCGAAAAGCCCAGGCTGTCAGTCAGGATATCGAACAACAAGGTGATTGCCCAGATAATCAAATACGAGAGGATAGGGGACCAGACGCTCGTCAACACCACCTCTCTCGAACTGAAGAAATTTGGCTACATCGGGCACAGGGGCAATGCCTGCGCCGCCTATCTCACCGGATTATTGTGCGGCAAGAAAGCCGTTGCTAGGGGGATTAAAGAGGCCGTACTGGACATAGGGTTGCATACTCCTGTCAGCGGATCAAACGTTTTTGCCGCGTTGAAGGGCGCAGTCGAAGCCGGACTCATTATCCCGCATGACAAGAAGGTAATGCCCTCTGACGACAGGGTGTTGGGCAAGTCCATTAACGATTACAGAAAGATTGATTTGAAGATTGCCGAGGTAAAAGAAAAGATATTGAGTGAAAAGCATGAACCGAAAAAACCAAAGAAATGAAGTGAAGATAGACACTAATTGGGTGCCAAAGACCACTCTCGGAAAGAAAGTGCTGGCCGGTGACATAATCAACATGGAGCAAATCTATGAGAGCAACCTGGCCGTGCTTGAACCGGAGATAATCGACAGGCTGGTCCCTAATCTCAATGAGGAGGTCCTTGATATCAGGACTGTGCAGAGAACCACTGATTCAGGAAGGAAAGGCTCGTTCGCGGTCACTGTGGCTATAGGTAATAAGGACGGTTATGTTGGCGTCGGCACTGGGAAAGGTTCGGAGGTGCGGCCCACGATAGAGCGCGCCATAAAGAATGCTAAAAAGAACCTGATTCATGTCAGGAGAGGCTGCGGCAGCTGGGAGTGCAGATGCGATAACCCGCATTCCATCCCGTTCACGGTGCGCGGAAGAGAATCGTCTGTCAGAGTAGAGCTGATGCCCGCGCCTAAAGGAACCGGGATAGCCGCGGGAGAAGCCGCTCGAAAGGTGTTGGAGCTCGCGGGGGTTAGGGATGTCTGGTCAAGAGCGACAGGAAAGACCTCGACAACGCTGAACTTCTCGATGGCGACGCTGGAAGCCCTGAGGAAGACCAGGACGACAAAACTGAAAAGGGATGTTGGTAACGTATGATAGCGGTTCTAAGGGTGCGCGGAGAGGTAAAGACCATAGGAAAGATAGAGGACACCATGCTGATGCTCAATCTAAAGACTGTGAACAACTGCGTCGTCGTGCCTGAGAACGAGAAATACATGGGCATGATAAACAAGGTAAAGGACCATGTTACTTATGGCGTGATAAGCAAGGATGTTTTCAAGAAGATGCTCGCGAAATGGGGGCGCAAAGGCCAGAAGAGGCTGGACATCAAGGACGCTGAACTGGGAAAGATTACAGATGAAGTGTTCAGCGGAAAAAAGAAACTGAAAGACTATGGTATTAATCCGACGTTCAGGCTTCATCCCCCGAAGAGGGGCTATGAGGGAATAAAGAGGCCGTACTCAAAAGACGGGACGCTTGGGAACAGGGGCGAAACTATCAACGCTCTTTTGGAGAGAATGATATGAGACGCCACAAGAAGAAGCTCGGAGGGCTGCGCGGAAAACGGACTCATGGTGCAGGCTGCTCCAAGAACAGGAGAGGTAAAGGCAGTCGCAAAACGAACAAGAGAACTTTTAGCACTAACATAGCTCACGTCAGGAAATATGAGCCGTGGAGGATAAACATCCGCGGTTTCGTGAGCCTTTATGACAAGAAAAAAGCTATTAACCTCGATGCAATCGACAAGATGGGGGACAAGGAGGTTGACGTGACCGCGCTGGGCTATGGCAAGGTGCTTGGCAACGGATTGCTGTCAAGACCGCTAAAGATAAAAGCCCATTTGTTCTCAAAGAAGGCTAAGGAGAAGATCCAGAAAGCCGGCGGAGAAGCGATTGAGGTATAACTATGGCTTTTGAGTTCCTAAAGCCGTTAATAGATATACTGCCCGAAGTGGAAGCGCCGAAAGAGAAACCAGCGCTGAAGCAGAGAGTCATCTGGACCGCGGTAGGGCTTCTCATTTTCGCTCTTTTAGGGATAATAACGCCGATAGGGATTGGTGTCACTTCCCAGGGCGGTTTTCTATCGAATCTTCAGCTCATCATGGCCTCTAAGATAGGTACGCTGGCCACTCTAGGTATCGGACCTATCGTCATGGCGTCCATCATACTTCAACTGCTGGTCGGTTCGAAGATAATAAATATGAACCTGCAGGACCCGGAGGAAAAGAAGCTGTTCCAGGGGACGCAGAAGCTACTGGCGATAGCGTTCTGTTTCTTTGAAGCAACTATTTATGTGTCGTCTGGCTTCGTGCCCGCGACCAACGCCCTTCTGGTCATAGCGCAATTGGCTCTCGGTGCCATCGTACTTATCTATCTGGACGAAGTCGTATCAAAATACGGCCTTGGGTCGGGAGTCGGGCTGTTCATCGCCGCCGGGGTCTCGTTTACGATAGTCTGGCAGGCTTTCTCGTGGGTCACATCTACAGGAACTGGGACATTCATAGGACTTGTTCCGCAGCTGTTGCAGGGGGTAATCACCGGAGACATTCCAGAAACAGCCATCTACCCCCTTATTTTCACTGTGCTCGTGTTCTTGCTAGTGGTATATGCCGAATCCATCAAGCTGGAGGTACCTCTGACTTTCGGGAAGATACGGGGCTTTGGAGCAAAATATCCGCTGAAATTCTTCTATGTATCCAATATACCCGTCATACTGGCCGCGGCGCTGTTCGCCAACGTCCAATTATGGGGCGTAGCCATGGACGGCATGGGCTTCCCTCTTCTTGGGAATTTCGAGCAGAACCAGCCAGTAGACGGAATAGCCAAATACCTGCGAGCGCCTTACGGAGAGTTGTCGACGCCGACCCAAGTAGGCCTCACTCTGGGCAGTTTTGACAGGATATTGAATATACTCGTTTATTCTTTGGCGATGATGGTGTTCTGCGTGATATTCGGTAGATTCTGGGTTGAGATGAGTGGCATGGGCGCGAAACAGGTCGCGGGCCAGCTGCAGAACGTCGGGTTGCATGTGCCAGGTTTCCGGCGGGACCCCCGCGTCATAGAGATGGTTCTTGAACGGTATATACCGATGATCACTATCATAGGCGCGGCGTCAGTAGGGGCGCTCGCTGTACTAGCCGACCTCACTGGGGCACTGGGAACAGGGACCGGAATACTGTTGACTGTCGGAATACTATACCGTATGTATGAAGAATTGGCATCGCAGCAGGCGTTCGAGATGATGCCCGCGCTGAAGGCCCTATTAGGCTCATAATTTTCATTAATAATTTAACGGGGATATGATGTCAGTCTATATAGTCACGGGAACGCCAGGCGTGGGAAAAACTACGGTCTTGAATGAGGCCATGAAAGGCTCTGATTTCAAGATAGCTATTTTCGGCGACGTGATGTTCGACATAGCCAGAAAAATGGGCCTGGTCAAAGACAAGGACGAGATGCGCTCGAAGATAGCTTTAGCCGACTATCGTTCGATACAGGAGAAAGCTGCAGAGATAATATCAAAAATTGGCGGGAATATAGTTGTTGATACTCATGCCAGCGTGAAAAGGAGCGATGGCTATTATCCAGGACTGCCCGAATCCGTGTTACGCAAGCTGAAACCGAAATCAATCGTGGTCATCGAGGCGAAACCAGCGGATATAGCATTGAGGCGCAAAGACGATAGCACTAGACAGCGGGCCGATCTGGGGGGAGTAGAGCAGGCTATAGAGCACCAGAATATCAACCGCGCTTTCGCGACAGCCTATGCTGCAATGGCCGGCTGCTCTGTGAAGATAATAGTCAACGAACAAGGAAAAGTTAAAGAGGCGGCTGCGAAATTAAGGGAGGTATTTGAATGAATCCATTGGCGATACAAGTCTTGATAATAGGGGTTGTAATCTCTGTAGCTTCTGCTATAGTCAACAAGAAAGTCGTGAATCAGAAAAGGATGAAGGAGATCAAGGACAAGATTTCTGCTTTCCAAAAGAGATATAATGAGGCGAAAAAGAGCGGGAACAAGGAGCTCATAGATAGCATGGAGCCCGAGCAGAAAGAGATGATGGTCCTTACAACAGAGATGATGATGGGGAGCTTCAAGCCGCTACTGTTTACGTTCATCCCTATCTTGGCTATATTTTATCTTCTCAACGGCATGTACGGGGGGACAGGCAATATAGTCGATGTTCCGTTCATAGGCGAGCTGAACTGGTTCTGGTGGTATTTCCTGGTGGCGATGCTGTCCGGATTCAGCTTCGAAGCAGTATACAAGCTATTGACGAGGGAGAAAAAATGATAATAACCATAGGGGGATTGCCTGGCGCTGGCTCTACGACGGTCTCGCGCGAGGTCGCAAAGAAACTCGGCTATAAGCTGATCACAGTAGGCGAATTGCATAAGCAGATAGCCGCGCAAGAGGGCATTTCGAGCGCCGAACTTGAGAAATTCTGGGCGCAGGGGGCGAAAGACTTTGCTGAGCTGAAACGACTCCATAACAGCCTTGACAAAATACAGAAGGACGCCGCGCGCAAGAACAAGAACGCCGTGTTTAACGGCAAGCTGAGCGCGTTCCAGATCCCCTGGGCCAACCTTAGAGTTTTCCTGATAGCACCGCCTGAGATAAGAGCCGAACGAGTCGCTGAACGCGAGGGCGAGAGCCCGGCGAAAGCTTCTAAGTCTATAAAAGAGCGAGAGGAATGGGAACGCAAGGAATGGAAGAAGATATATGGTTTTGATTATGTGGCAGATAGAGACGTTTACGACCTGGTAATCAACACGGCGCACTGGAACGCCAAGCAAATCGCCAGGATAATAGAGATGGCTGTTTCAAAGGGGTAATTAGATGCACACAGTTAAAGACAAATTTAAACGAAAAAATATGCCGAATAGAATGTTAGTAGAGAGAGTATCAAAAATACGGTCACTTTCCGATGAAGAATTAAGGGGATTGCTTAAGAATAAAGAAATTAGAGAAAAAATAGGTATTCACAGAAAAGGAAAACGTGAGGGGGGGCAAGGGGGGGGAAAGGCGGGAGCTCTTAATTTTTACCTAACTGCCGCAGGGAAAAGGGAGATACGAGGAACACAATTAGCTGACAATTTAAAACTAATTGTTGAAGGAAAAATAGGTGAACTTGAAAAAAATCGTCGTATTTACTTGAGTACGATAGCTGTATTGAAAATCGCGGGAATTGCTGACCCAAAAACAGGCCATATAAACAAAGAGGCTATCAGAAAATGCTTAGAGGCGAATAGGATATTACACAAGGGAGAATGGTAGTTTAGAGTAAGTGATTAAATGCCTACGGACAAGTTTAGACGAATAAATAAGCCGAATAGATTGTTAATAGAGAGGGTATCAAAAATACGGTCGCTTTCCGATGAAGAATTAAGGAGATTGCTTGAGAATAAAGAATTAAAGAAAAAAATAGATATTCGCAAAAGAGTAAGACGTGAAGGAAAAGGACAAGGAGGGGGGGTGGGACCTCTTGATTTTTGCCTAACTGCTGCAGGAAAAAGGGAGATAAGAGGAACGCAATTAGCTGATAATTTAAAACTAATTGTGGAAGGAAAGATGGACGAGGTTGAAAAAAATCGTCCTGCTTACTTGCGCATTATAAGTGTATTAAAAATCGCAGGAATAGCTGACCCAAAAACGGGCCATATAAATAAAGAAGCGATCAGAAAATGCTTAGAGGCAAATAGAATACTGCATAAAGGAGAGTGGTAGTATGATGATGGAACCAGGAAGAATATGCATAGTCTCTCGCGGGAGCGATGCCGGGCGAGAGGTAGTTGTGAACGAGATAATCGACAAGAACTTCGTGCTGGTCTCCGGCGAGAGCGTTAAGCAGAGAAAAATAAATGTCAGGCATTTGGAGCCAACGTCAAATAAAGGCGCTGTGATAGTCCCTATACGGAAAGAGGTCGCTAAAAAGGCTCCGAAGAAGAAGGCTGAGGAAACGAAATGAACGGCCTAGTTCTGATAAACAAGCCTAAAGGCCCTACGAGCAACACTATTTCTGTCTGGGTACGGGAGATGCTTGGCAAGAAGACCGGCCATTGCGGAACTCTAGACCCGAATGTGTCCGGCGTTCTGCCCATACTCATAGGAAAGGGCATAAAGCTGCTCGAGTACCTGCAGATCCATGACAAAGAGTACGTCTGCCTGGTGAAATTCGAGAAAAAAATCGACGAGGACAGGCTAAAGGAAGCTATAAGGCGCTTTGTTGGCTCCATTTACCAGAAGCCGCCACTGCATTCGGCTGTCGCAAAGAACATCCGTGTCAGGAAGATTTATGCTATTGAGATATTAGAGATGACGGGCCGCAAGGCGTTGCTGAGGATAGAATGCCAGCACGGCACTTATATCAGAAAACTTGTAGAGGATTTGGGCTATGTGCTTGGAACAAAAACCAGAATGGAGGAGCTCAGGCGCACTAAAGTGGCAGAATTCAAGGAAGAAAACTGTATTTCTCTCGTTCAGCTCAAGGACGCGGTGGAGTTGGCCAAAGAGGGTAAGCCAGAGATGCTAAATCAGATGATTAAGCCGGTAGAGTATGCTTTCGCTGATTTCCCAAAGCTCTATGTGAGGAAAGGCGCCGCTGAAAATATTGTTAAGGGCGCAGACTTGATGGGCCCGGGATTGGAAAAAATCGCAGGGGCGTTCGGAAAAAAGGACACGATAGCCATAATGAGCGACGCCAAGCTGATAGCAGTTGGGAAAGCTTTATTTGACTCCAAAGCCATAATCAACCAGAAGCGGGGCCCCATAGCAAAGCTGGAAAAGGTCCTTGTCTGAGCTGAGTTAGCAAAGCGGTAATGCGCTCGCCTGGAAACCAATGCTAGCAAGCGAGTTCCCTTACGGGACCGTGGGTTCGAATCCCACACTCAGCGCTGAGATGATACTTTTTTAAATGGATAAAGAGTAATAGAATTATGCCATTATTCAGAAGAACACTATCTGAGAAAAAACAAGAAAAAATAGCAAATAAGTTAAAGGACGGCATCGGTACACGTGATAGCGGCAGTATTTATCCTTTACATCGAAATTTTGAGTCGCTTAAGATACCTGTTCTTAATCAATCTCCAAGCAGAACTACAGAACAAATAAAACAGGCTCCCGAATTCATAAAGAAAACTAAAGGATTTAATCCGCAAAAGAAAGATGACCTTGCTAACTTTATAGCCAGAAACATGATATCAACTGAAATTGACCACGCAAGCACAGGCACCGAGTCAGGGCCAGCCTCAAGAGTAAAAAGAGAAATAATGAAAAAGACGGGCGGATCACTTATCGGAATTGATATAGATACCGCAACGAAGATGGTAAAAGAAACCGTAGAGTTCAAAGAACTAACCGCAAAAGTGGATCCAGCATTCAAGAATCAGATTGCACGCAGAATGGTTGAATTTTTAAAAATGTGATTAACGCGCGTTTTTCTTTATAAAATCAGAAGAGTGGGTCGCAAAACGATTTTATTTTAACTGATAATTTATGATATAGATGATAACATGCCTGAAAAAAGTATCCAAAAAGAAATGGAGAAGAGAAGCAGGGAGCTATTGACCCTCGAGGATAAAGAGGATATGCTGAAAAAGAACATCGCCGAGCTTGAAATAGACAAGCTTAAGCCTCGGGATTATAATAGCATGAAAGAGGCTGTCAAAAAGATAGAAAAACTCGGAATACTAGAGAAAGCGCTAAATAGAATCAAAAAACAGCGGGCGTTCCTCACTGAAAAGACTTGGAAGCTCATACCCGAATATAATAAAAGAATACGCGAGGAAGGAGAAAAAACTAAGAAAACAGGTAGATTCAGAGTCTTAAAGCGAAGATAGGCGCGAGGAACTGTTCAAGATTTGCGCGACAAGTGCGTGGCAGAATAGAAAAATATTGCACTACTTTTATAAAAAACTACGACACGCAACGTGAATTAATCGAAAGGCTTATAAATCGACGGCGATTTGTGTATTCTGGAGGTAACCACATATGGCGAAATCGCAAATGGACCACATAGGATATTGGGCATTCGTGATCGGCATGATCGTTGCCGTCCTAGCTGGAATAGCTGAGGGATGGGGCAGCGGAGAGCCTCTCGCAAGCGCAGCCGCAGTAGGCGCAGCGCTGGTAGTGCTTGGTATAATTGTGGGTTGGTTTAACGTAGTGGAAAAGGCGTTTATGGCCTTTATGGTGGCAGCCGTCACCTTGATAATCGGAGCAACAGCAGCACAATTCTCACTTCTTAACCCGATAGTGGTCGGGTTTTACATCATAGGTATGTTAAGATACCTAGTGCTGTTCGTAGCGCCCGCTGCCATAATAGTAGCTCTGAAGGTAGTTTGGAGCGAAGCATCCGGCCAATAACACCTTTTTCCTTTTTCTTTTTATTTTCTTTTTTTAGTAAGCTTTAAATACCAATATAGGCAAAACTATCTTACTATTCTTGATTTCAAAAAGGCGAGCCGCGAGGCCGTGACCTACAGGGATTGATTTCTTTGGATGATAAGAAAAGCGATTATCGAGGCATTATAAGGATTGCCGGCAAGGACATGAAGGGAGAATTACCTCTGTCCAAAGCCTTGACTAGAATAAAGGGCATTGGAATAAATCTAGCTGATTCTATTTCTAACATCGCCAGCCGCGAGCTTAATGTCGACAAGCATTTCAAGGTCGGCGATCTTACGGACGCGCAGATAGAGAAACTAGAGGATGTAGTGAAGAACCTGTCCAAATACGGTGTCCCGCAGTGGGCGCTCAACAGGAGAAATGACTTTTCCGGCAAGGACAGGCACTTGATATCTTCTGATCTGGATTTCGCGATGCGCCAAGACATAGAAGCGGAAAAAGGCATACGCTCCTACAGAGGCATCAGACACATGTTCGGATTACCCGTAAGAGGGCAGAGAACCAAGACGATGGGCAGGAGGGGAATGACCCTCGGAGTGACCAAGAAGAAGATGGCACCGACCGTCACTGGTAAGAAAGAGGAACGCAAGAAAGGCAAAAAGTGATTGAATGGGCGATCCTAAAAAATTAAGAAAGAAGTATACACCACCTAAGCATCCTTGGGAAGCGGACAGAATCAAGGAAGAAAGGGGGATAGTGTCAAGCTTCGGTTTGAGGAACAAAAAAGAGCTGTGGAGAGCCACTGCTACTGTCAAGAAATTCAGGTACATAGCCAGGAGCCTTGTAGGCATACCTGTAGAACAGAGGAAGGGGGAGGAAGAGCGGCTGCTGAACAAACTCATGAAAATTGGGCTGCTGAAAGAGGGAGCGACATTAGATGACGCGCTTTCCATGAAGACTGAAGATTTGCTCGCGAGGCGATTACAGACATTAACGTGGAGGAACGGGCTCGCTAACACATTGGCGCAGGCAAGACAATTGATAACCCATGGCCATATAGCTGTTAACAAGCGAAGGGCCACATCTCCCGGCGCAATCATAAATGTGGAACAGGAAAAAACCCTGGACTGGTACGGAACGCCTTTGGCCATCGTCAGGAAGAAGGAAGAGCCGAAGAAGGAAGCGCCTGCCGAGGAGCCTAAGAAGGAGAAGAAGCCGAGGAAAAAGAAGGAAAAGAAAGAAGAAACAAAGGAAGGGGCCAAAGAGGAAGCTAAAGAAGAAGAGGAAGCGCCTGTTGTAATTGAGGAGACTATAGAACCGGACAGCGAGATAGAGGTGCTGGAAGAGAAGGCTGAAGAGATGCTTGAAAAGAGAGAGGGCGAATGATATGAAGGACAAATGGGGAGTTGCTCATATATTCTCATCGAAGAATAATACTATCATTACTGTTACTGACCTGACTGGGGCCGAGACGATAGCAAAATGCTCCGGCGGGATTGTCGTTGATGCGGACAGGAAAGAAGGAACGCCTTATGCGGCTATGATGGCTGCGCAGAAAGCGGCAGATGGCGCGCTTGGAAAAGGACTTGTGGGCGTCCATATCAAGGTACGAGCCCCTGGCGGCCATCATTCGAAGATACCAGGGCAGGGCGCGCAAGCAGCTATAAGGGCATTGGCTAGGAGCGGGCTCAGGATAGGGACTATAGAGGATGTGACACCAATCCCGCATGACACTACCCAGAAACCGGGCGGAAAGAGAGGAAGAAGGGTGTAACTATGAAGATAGAAGCGATGAAAAAAGTTAGCGACGAAACCATATCGTTCAGCCTATCGGGCGCGACTCCGGCTTTTGCCAACGCGCTGAGGAGAGTAATGACTGCCGAGATACCGGTCATGGCGATAGATGACGTTGATATTTATGAGAACACCTCCAGCCTGTTCGATGAATTCATAGCGCATAGGCTGGGATTGATTCCATTAACAACGGACTTGAAAGGATATAAGCTTCCCGCGGAATGCTGCGGAGGCAACTGCTCTAAGTGCTCTGTGATTCTCTCTCTTGACGAGAAAGGGCCGTGCATGGTCTATTCCAAGGATCTAAAATCAAAGGACAAGGAGATAAAGCCTGCTGAAGGGAAAATACCTATAATGAAGTTGATCGAAGGCCAGAAGCTGAGATTTGAGGCTAAAGCGGTACTTGGCATTGGAAAAAACCACATGAAGCACCAGGCCGGATTAGTCTCTTATAGGATGCTGCCGATTGTCGAGGTTCAGAAGGCCTGCGAGGGCTGCGGCAAATGCGCCGAGGTGTGCCCAAAAAACATACTCGTGGTCAAGGACAAGAAACTCAAGATTACAGACCCATCTAGCTGCATCGAATGCCAGGAATGCGTCGAGGTGTGCGGCGAGAAGAAGGGGATTAAAATAGGCCATGATGTGAACACATTCCTATTCAAGATAGAGTCGTATGGGAGCCTTGAGCCGAAGGCCATCCTAAAGAAAGGCCTTGAGGTGCTCGAGGAAAAAGTTGAAGAATTCGAGAAACTCCTCAAGGAGTGAAATCTTGCAGGGGTACCTAAGCGGCCTAAAGGGCAGGACCGAGGCTCCTGTGAGTTAGTCTCTTCGCGAGTTCGAATCTCGTCCCCTGCAGTGATCGTATGAAAACCGGACCGACCAACCCCGTGTTGAACGCGGTTGTAGAAAAATTGAAAAAAGGCAAGAAGAAGAGCCTGCTAGCGATAGCTAAGAAACTCGGAACCGCGACCAGGAGAAGGCCCGAAGTCAACCTCTGGAAAATCGACAAGTACTCCAGCGAGGGGGATATAGTCGTTGTGCCTGGCAAAGTTCTTTCGGACGGCGAGCTGACCCATAAAATCAGCATCGTTGCGTTCAATTATTCCAGTAGTGCACTTGGAAAGCTAAAGGGCAAGGCAAAAATACTGTCGTTTGATGATCTAATCAAAGAGAAGGGAAAGATAAAAGTGATAACATGATAATAGACGGAGCTAACTGCATACTTGGAAGGGTCGCCACATTCACTGTGAAGAAAGCGCTCAGCGGCGAATCTATAGACATAATCAACGCAGAGCAGATGATAATCACAGGCAATCCTAAAGCAGTGATAGCGAATTACAGAAAGATATTCTTCGACATAAAGGATGTCGCGCAGCCGGTTCACAGCCCCCACGTTTCTAAAAGGCCAGATTTGTTCGTCAAGAGAAGCATCCGCGGCATGCTCCCTAGAAAAAGAACAAGAGGGATAGAGGCGTTCAAGAGGATTAAAGCTTATATCGGGGATAACGGGATGAAGGGCGAAAAGGTCTGCGAGCACAAGAACCCTGATGCAAGGTACATAACCATCCTAGATCTCTGCAAAGCGATGGGTTGGAAGGGTTGATATGGTTAAGAAAGAAACAGCAGTAGTCACCATGGGAAGAAAAAAGACAGCGATAGCACGTGTCAGGATAAGGGAAGGCGTGGGCAGCATAAAATTCAACGGAGTTCCTGTTCATTTAGTCAAGCCAGAAGCAGCTAGAGAGGTCCTATTGGAGCCAATAATGGTCGCCCAGGATGTTCTAGGGAAAAACTTTGAATACGGCCTGGATATCAGCGCCAATGTCCATGGCGGCGGGATAATGGGCCAAGCCTATGCAGCAAGAACCGCCTTGGGAAAAGCGCTGGTGAAGTGGACTGCTAATGAGAATCTCAAGAAAACATTTCATGATTATGACCGGTCAATGATGATTGATGATGTCAGGAAAAAAGAGTCCAAAAAGTGCCTAAGGAAGGGTGCAAGGGCCAAACCGACAAAATCGTACAGGTGAGACTATGATGATACCAATAAGATGCTTTTCATGCGGCAAACCAATAGGCCATCTCTGGGAAGAATATAAGGAGAGAATGGACAAGGGGGAGAACCCAGATAAGATATTCGAAAAACTAGGGCTGGAAAGATATTGCTGCAGAAGAATGCTCCTCTCTCACAAGGACTATATCGATGAGATAGTCAAGTACAAGTGGAGGTAGGGGCCATAGGGTAGTCTGGTCCATCCTTCCAGCTCGGGGTGCTGGAGACTCGAGTTCAAATCTCGATGGCCCCAGCGGTGATGTTATGTTTTCGAAATACGAGAGAACAAGACTATTGTCCGCAAAAACCCTGCAAATCGCGCAGGGCGCAAAACCCCGCGCAGGATGCAAAGGCGATGCTAGCTTCCAGATAGCCTGCGATGAGCTGGAGAAAGACCAGAGCCCGTTGGTGGTTTTCTGAAAATCACGGATATAAAGCTTAGGAAAATCAGGAACTCCAAGGGAGAGCCCACCATCGAAGCTGAAATGGTGTTGGGAAAGACCAGTGGTATGGCTAGCGCGCCTTCCGGGACTTCAGTAGGCAAGTATGAAGCCAGCTCGATGCCGCGCAAGACAGACGCGCTGATAAAAAATGCAAAGAAAATCCTGCTCCCGAAGATAATCGGCATGACGACGAGCGGCCAGGAGAATTTCGATTATATAATAAAGGAAATCGATGGAACGGAAAACTATTCGAACATAGGAGGTTCTGTCTCCATAGCCCTTTCGATGGCATTCGCGCACGCCTGCGCCAAGGCGCGCGGCCTGCCGCTGCACCAGGGGATGAAAAAAAGCAAAAGATATTTACTGCCCTATCCGATGGGAAAATGCATAGGCGGAGGGGCCCACGCGAAGAACTCGACAGCGATACAGGAATTCCTATCCATCCCTGTCGGGGCAAAAAACATGGCAGAGGCCATCCGCGCCAACAGGAGGATGCATGCCATAGTCTATAACGCGCTCAAGGAAAACTTCCCGATGTTCAAGAGGCAATTGGACTATGAGGGGGGCTGGATTGCCAGGATAGGCGATGAGGACGCTCTTGGCATAATGACCGGGGCTGCTGTTCATGTCGCAGCTGAGACAGGCATCAGCATGAGGATAGGGATAGACATTGCCGCGAGCAACCTGTACTGGAATGAAAAATACCATTACGGGGGCGAAACCAAAAAGACTGGAGAACAACTAGAGTACGTCCTTGACCTGATAGATGAATACAACTTATATTACGTTGAGGATGCGTTTCAGGAGGACGATTTTGGATCGTTCGCCGAACTCACGAAACGAGCTAAAGGCTGTTTGATATGCGGCGACGACCTATTTGCCACAAACGCAACGCGACTGGAACGGGGTATAAAAATGAGCGCATGCAATGCAATCATAATAAAGCCGAACCAAGCTGGAACATTGAGCCAAACATATGATGCTATAAAGATGGCGAGGAAAAAAGAGTATACGCCAATAGTCTCTCACCGTTCAGGGGAGACGATGGACACCACGATAGCCTCGCTCGCTGTGGCCCGCAGCTGCCCGATAATAAAGATAGGCATAGTGGGCAAGGAAAGAGAAGCTAAATTAAAGGAGCTGCTTAAAATAGAAAGGTCTGAGAAACTTAAGATGAATGGTGAAATAAATGGATGATGAAGAAGAAGTACAAGTGCAGAAGGTGGAGCATTCGCTTGTCGCGCTCGAGAAATACCTAGAATCCGGTGTCCATATAGGCTCGAAATTCAAGTCAGGCGACATGAAGCGATTCATCTACAAGTGCAGGAGCGATGGATTGTGCGTGTTAGACATAACCGCGCTCAATGACAGGATATTCGCTGCTGCTAAATTTCTTTCACACTACGAGCCGTCAAAGGTGCTTATCGTGGCTGGGCGAAACTACGCGCAAAAACCAGCGAAGAAGCTCGCTGAAATGATAGGCGCAAAAGCCATAATAGGTCGATTCATTCCGGGCAGCCTCACTAACCCTGGGAACGAGAACTTCATAGAGCCGCAAGTCATGTTCACAGCCGACCCGCCAGTCGATGGCCAGGCAATAAGAGAATCCATAAAGGCCAGAATACCGGTCATTTCTCTGTGTGACACCAGCAACTTGCTAAAGAATGTCGATTTAGTTATTCCGTGCAACAACAAGGGCAAGAAAGCGCTGGCACTGATATATTGGCTGCTGGCAAGAGAGATTCTGAAACAGCGGGGCATAATCAAATCAGATGACGAGTTCACCGCAACTGCAGACGATTTCGAGTCCAAGGCCGAACGAGAGGAGAAGGATTTGCTCAAGTTCGTAGAGAAGAAGAGCTTTGGGAGAATGGGCGGGAGAGACGGGGACAGGAAAGACTCTAGGGGAAGGAGTAGACGATGAAACGTGAGCCGGCCGTCGCAGGTCAGTTCTATTCATTTGACAAAAATACTCTGGAGAAGGAATTAAAAAAGGCTTTTTCTCTATGCGGCGAACCGGCTAAATCCAAGAATAAGAATGGCATTCTCGCCGCAGTATGCCCTCATGCCGGTTATATGTACTCAGGTTCTATCGCAGCCTATTCCTACAAAGCGCTGAAAGAAGACAGTAATCCGAAGACCTTCGTGATTATTGGACCAAACCACGGGGGAGTTGGCCCTGCCGTTTCCATCTATCCGTCTGGCGGATGGGAAACACCGTTAGGATCGGTTGAGATAGACGCCGAACTTGCTGGCAAGATAGCTGATGAGAGATTCAAGCTCGACGAGAGCGCGCACATCTACGAGCATTCTGTCGAGGTTCAATTGCCTTTCTTACAGCACTTGTTCAAGGATTTTAAGATAGTGCCTATCTGCGTCATGGACCAACGGCTATCGCTCATGAAAGAGCTTGGCGAGAAACTGGCGAAAGTGCTTGGCGACGGGCAGGTGTTGATAGCGTCCACTGATTTTTCCCATTATATCCCGAACGAGGAAGCGTATGCCTGCGACTTCAAGGCTATAGAGGCCATAAAGAGCCTTGATGAAGACCGCCTAATGGAAGAAATCAAGAAGAATGATATCTCCATGTGTGGTTATGGCGGGGTTGCTGCGGCGATAGTCTGCGCCAGAGCGAGAGGGGCGGTCTCTGGAGAACTGCTGAAGTATATGACTAGCGGCGATGTCACTGGCGATAAAAGCTCTGTTGTTGGATATGGTTCACTGATTCTCAAGAAATGATATTTTGATGCAAACGAGGAGCATCTGATTAATTGTGCTTTTTACAAGAAGAACTGACGAAAATTATAATAAGTCAACCAACTTTATATCAGCATGGATGCCAAACAGAAAAACGAAATCGGGCTGAGAGCCGAGATACTCGAGCTGCTGGTCAAAATTTACTCTCATTCTGAACTGATGCCAAAGGTCAGGAAACTCAAGAAGGTGAAAAGCTATCCAATCGCTCTCTCGCTAATCCACGAGATTGAATGGAAGATGAGAGCGAAGAAACACGAGGCGTTCAGGAAGAAACTCAGGAAGAAATTCGTGCGGGCAAAGCTTATAAAAAGAAAGAAGCGCTAATTCTACTGATAATATGCCAAGAAGACTTGTGAAATCTGCGGTAAGAACACAGGGAAAGTTTACGATGAGAGAGGACGCTAAGGAACGGCCTATAAAGACTATTCCATTCAACAAACTGAAATATATCGATCCGGTAGCTGCCCATATCAAGCGGGAATTGGGGAAAGAATTCAATATAGTCACTATGACTGGCCTGAAAAAAGGAGAGATAAAGAAGAGTGGCGTCGATACAGTTATTTGGCCACAGGCGCCAGGGGCCGTATACGGCAGAGGGAAGAAAACTATACCTCTTGAGGATTCTCTCGTGGTGATACAAAAGCTGCCTAAGGGCCTCTGCATCCGTGTCAATTCAAGAATGGGTCTGCTGGCTTATCATCACGGCTTTGTCGCCCAAGCTAAAAAGGCGGTTGAGGAAGTGCTGAAAAACAGGGGGATGGCCTTCACAGCAGAAGAAAAAGTCGCTTATACTAATTATAAAATCAATTTGGTTGGACAGGAAACCCACATGTCCTATGGCGCCTACCACAAACCGCCTGCACAAGATATAATCGATAAAACACCCAAATGGAAGCACACAGAATTCAGGACAGGGAGACTAAAAGAGCCATTTGTACCTTACCACAGATGATTGCATGAAAGATTTGATTCTGAAATGGGCCCTGAAGAATGCTGTTGACCATGACGGAAAGGCTGTCGCCGGCTTCGTGCTTAACAAGGTCATCGGCGAGAATCCCGACGCCAGGAAAGACATGAAGAAACTGGCGCTCGAAGTCAACGAAACAGTCAAAGAAGTCAACAAGATGAAGCCAGATGCCCAACAGGAGAGATTGCTCAAGATCTGGCCAGATGCGCTCGCAAAAAGAATAGAGGAACGAAAGCTCCCTGAACTTCCAGGCGATATTTCCCACGTGATTCTGCGTTTCGCCCCTAATCCTTCAGGACCGTTGCATATAGGGCATGCCAGGACAGCCTTATTGAACTGGTTTTACAAGGAGAAATACAACGGCGAGTATATTTTGCGTTTCGATGACACCGATCCTAAGGTGAAGCCACCGATGAAAGAAGCCTATGATTGGATAATCAATGACTTGAAATGGCTGGGCATAACGCCTGACAAAACCTTTTATACATCTGACAGGTTTGACATCTATTTTGACTACGCTAAAAAGATGATTGAGATGGGAAAAGCGTATGTCTGCGACTGCGAGGCAGAAAAATGGCGGGAGATGAAGGCTAAGGGGATTGCCTGCGCCTGCCGCGACTTGTCCCCTAAAGAGAATATGGCGAGATGGAAGAGAATGTTCGCAGACTATCGCGAGGGGGAGGCTGTGCTCAGGGTTAAGACGGATATAAAGCATCCGAACCCGGCGATTAGGGACTGGGTGGCGTTCAAGATAGTCGACCATCCAAAGCATCCGAGAGTTAAGAGCAAGGTCTGGCCGATGCTGAATTTCGCCTCCTGCATTGATGATCATCTGATGAAGGTTTCGCACATAATCCGGGGCAGAGACCTAGCGTTCACCGAGCTGCAGCAGAAATATGTCTATGATTATTTCGGCTGGATATATCCTGGGGTGGTCGTCAACGGAAAACTCAGCCTAGCTGGAGCGACTATAAGCAAGACAGAGATCAAAAAGGGGATTGCTGAAGGGAAATACAGCGGTTTCGATGACCCTAAGCTAGGCACCATAATGGGGCTGAAAAACAAGGGAATCAGCGCCGAAGCCATAAAAAAGGTGATATGGGACCTAGGAGTCAGAGCGAACAACGTCGACCTGACGTGGGATAATGTCATGGCCGCCCAGCGAGCAGTCAAGCGATAACCTTTATATATCCTGCTGACAGAAAACATATACGATTTTTCAAAAATCGATGACCGATGATTTGGAGGTAGATTTGAATGGCGTCACCATTTGTAAAGTTTGTTATACCGAAGGAACTGGCCGACCAGGCTTATCAGGCAGTGGAAATGGCCCGAGACACTGGGAAGCTAAGACGAGGAGTCAACGAAGCGACGAAAGCAATCGAGAGGGGGACAGCAAAGCTTATTGTAATAGCCGAGGATGTCACACCACCCGAGGTAGTCGCGCATCTGCCTATATTGGGCGATGAGAAGAACTCTCCTTACATATTTGTCCCGTCCAAGAAGGAATTGGGGACCGCTTCAGGAATCGATGTGCCCACAAGCGCAGTCGCTATCACTGATGCCGGAAACGGAAAGGAAATTGTTGAGCAAATAGCAAACAAGGTGAAAGAGCTGAAGAAGTGATTTCATGGTAGGAGAAGGATTCCCGGCGCTAGTAGTTGAAGTGGTTGCCAAAACCGGAGTCTATGGCGAGATACTCCAGGTGATGGCTAAAGTTCTCGACGGCCGAGACAAGGGAAGAATCGTAAGACGCAACGTCAAGGGTCCTGTGAAAGTGAACGACATACTGATGTTGCTCGACACGGACACGGAAGCAAAACCGATAAAGGCGAGGTAAATGGTCAGATGCTCTTTTTGCAAGGAGAATATAGAGAAGGGAAGCGGAAAAATCTATGCAACAAAAGTAGGAGATGTCTTCCACTTCTGCTCTTCGAAATGTGACAAAAACTATTTTATGGGCAGGAACCCAAGAAAGACAGGTTGGGTAAGAAAGAAAAAGAAGTGATCGCTTGGAGCGAACTCTTGTTCTGATAAAGCCAGACGGTATTGAGAAAAAGCTAGCTGGCACAGTACTGGCAACTTTTGAGAAAAACGGACTCAGGCTTGCGGGGATAAAGATGATCAAGACCAAGAACAAGCTGTTAAAACAGCATTACCCCGATAGCATGGCCGTTACTTTGGGGGAGAAAAGCAAGGCTAGTTACCTCAAAAATGGGAAAGAGTTCACGCAGGACGCTACAGTTTTTGGCATGAGGGTGCTGAAGAGGCTGAGAAAATTTATCAGCAGCGCTCCAGTGATTGCGATGGTCTTGGAAGGCGAGAATGCCGTTGCCAGAGTCAGGCAGATAATAGGCGGAACAGAGCCTGCGACTGCCGGCGAGGGAACAATAAGACAGATATATTCTGATGATTCTTACGAAAAAGCAGATAATGAGAAAAGACCCATAAAGAACATAGTCCACGCTTCCGGCACTATCGAAGAGGCTGAAAAGGAAGTCAGAATCTGGTTCAAGGACAAGGAGCTTTTCTGAATAATAATAAATAGCAGTAACTCTTATTCTACTCATGGATGAAGAAGTTGAACTGCCTATTGTTGAAGAGGGCTCCAAATTCAAGACAGCTGACCTAGTTCTAGTGATAATCGCAGCCATAGGCTTTGTTTTAGTGGTCTATTATATCGGTTTCAGCCACGTAAAAACTCCTGGCTTTCAGCCTCCTGAAAACATTAGCCAGAACGAGAGCAGCAATTACACGGAAGTGCCCGGCATTGTGTCCTCTATCACCTATATAGGTAATAGGACAAACTTTTCCAGCCGCGAGAGTTACAACCTACAGCTGCGCATAGCTTGCGAAAGGAGCTGCTCCGGACTATTTTTGTCAGTCTATAACGGCCCGGACGCGCTTGCCAATTATGAGAGCGTCGCAGCATGGAGCAACAGCGTCGATATCTCAGTCCCCATAGTTATACCGAGAACGCCGAGCGGAACTCTCTCTCTATTGGTCAAGGCTGATTCGAACGAGAGCGCTGATGTTCCAGAATCCCAGAAAACGCTGACTTTTGCTGTAAAAGAGGTGCCCCAGAACGTCACTTACGGGAATACGTTCTATCTGCAAACTGGCGAGACTGCTAACCTGAGCGCCCTCAACGTGACTATAAAGCTGGCGCAGCTGAACAGCAACGGAGCGAAGATCGAGGTGACTGAGCTAGGGGGCATTATTTATGGCATCACTTTGAACCAGCAGACAAAGCCCAATGCCACTTTCTTTGATATCCTGACTATACAGCTTCTGAATACAAGTTCAAATGAAGTGCAATTGGTTGCGTGGCCCAACGGGGTTATTGATTCTATCTCTATCCAATACCCGCTGGGCCCTAACATCACGACCAGCGAGCCTTTCAGCATCTGGCTGAGGTGCTCTGGAACATGCTCCGGCGCCTATGTCGGGGTACATATCCTCTATAATAACTCTCTAGCGCGGATAGGCTTCTCGAATGAAACAGACGCATGGACAGATATCAAGATAGTCAATATCACCGCCTCCATTCCAGATTCTTTCATCAACGAAAGCTCTGAGATAATGGTGCTTGCTGATTCCAGAAACAGCCGGAACGCAATGTTCTATGACCTATGGAATCCGGCTGAAAAGAGCGTAAGCAAGACCTTCTACGTACAATAAAGCTTTTTAAATAGACCGCCTATAACTAGGCTACAGCAATAATCCTCGGGGCAACTGAGGGCTTTTTTTCAGTTCGCTCAGTGGCAGTCAGATAGGTGCAGCCATGAAAACAAGATCGCCCATAATTTCGGTTCTGGGCCATGTTGACCACGGAAAAACGACCCTATTAGATAAGATCAGGGGCACCTCTGTGGCGGCTGGCGAACCTGGCGCCATAACGCAGCATGTCGGCGCGTCTTTCGTTCCAATCGATGTCATAGAGAAGCGCTGCAAAGAACTGATGAAGAAATACAAATTCAAGCTAAATATCCCTGGTCTGCTGTTCATAGACACGCCTGGCCACGCCGCCTTTACTAACCTAAGGAAGAGGGGCGGTTCGATAGCCGATCTAGCCGTACTAGTCATAGACGTCGTGCAGGGGCTTCAACCGCAGACGCTCGAGGCAATAGACATACTCAAAACTTATAAGACGCCTTTTGTGGTCGCTGCAAACAAGATAGACCTCATAAATGGATGGATATCGAAGCCCGAGGCCTGCTTCTCTGCCACATTGTCCAGCCAACGCGATTTCGTGCAAGCGACATTGGATGAGAAAATCTACGGGATTGTCGGAAAACTGGCCGAGAAGGGGTTCGACAGCGAGCGCTTCGATAGGGTCACAGACATGTCGAAGCACATACTGATAATCCCTGTGTCTGCGAAGACCGGCGAGGGATTCCAGGACCTATTATTGCTACTCGCAGGGCTCGCCCAGAAATTCATGGGAAAAATACTGGACGTGGAGATGGAAAAACCAGCCGTAGGCAACGTTCTAGAGGTCAAGGAACTCGGCGGAATAGGGACTACAATTGATGCGATAATCTATGAGGGGAAGATAGAGACGGGCGACAAGATTGCTGTCGCTGGCTTTGACGGCCCGATAATCACGAAAGTCCGAGCCATCTTCCAGCCGGCGCCCATGGAGGAGATCAGGGACCCGCGCAAGAAGTTCAAGGCCGTCGGCAAAGTCTATGCAGCCGCTGGCGTGAAAATCGCCGCCCCTAACCTGGAGAAAGCTATACCTGGCTCTCCATTACTGGTGGTTGAAAACGAGGAGAAGGCCAAAAGGGAAATTGAGAAAGAGCTTGAGAGAGTCAAGATAGACAAGAAGCAGATCGGGGTCATCGTCAAGGCGGATGCGCTCGGGTCGCTTGAGGCTGTCGTCAGCTTATTGAAGCCGTTTTGCGCGATACGAAAAGCTGATGTGGGCACTATAACCCGAAAGGATCTAGCCGAGGCCGAATCCATAAAGAGCCAGGACAGGTATTGCGGGGCCATATTCGCTTTCAACATAAAAGTTCCGCAGGAGATAGAGATTGAGGCTAATAATCTCGGCGTCAAGATATTCAAGTCCGATGTGATTTATCGTTTGAACGAGGAGTATGAGAATTGGAAGAAAGAGCAGGAAAAGCTCGAAAAGAAGGAAACTCTTAAGAAATATATATATCCTGCCAAGCTAATAATCATTCCCGGCTTCATTTTCAGGATAAACAAGCCGGCGATAGTCGGAGTCGAGATTCTAGGCGGAATACTCCAGCCAGACGTCCCCTTGATGAATGAGGATGGCGAGCCTGTTGGGGAGGTCCAGAGCATACAGGATAAAAACAAGACGCTGGACAAGGCTGAGAAAGGAGCTAAAGTAGCCGTGTCCATAAAGGGCGCGACTGTTGGAAGGAACATATTCGAGGAGCAGACGCTGTTCGCCTCTGTGCCCACGGAGCAGATATATGCGCTCCAGGACAAGTTCGCGGACAAGAAACTGCTCGAAGAAATCAAAAAAATAATGGAGAGGAGATGAGATGAAGGTTGTAATAGCTGACCCAAAACAAGGAAAGTGCTATCAGATAGAAGTAGATAGCACAAGAAGCAAGCCTTTCTTTGGCGTAAGGATTGGGAACGAGTTTGACGGAAGCCTGGTCGGTTTAACCGGATTTAAACTCCAAGTGACCGGAGGAACGGACAAAGACGGATTCCCGATGAGAAGGGACCTGCACGGCATGGAACGAAAGAGGATTCTGCTGTCGGGCGGTACCGGATTTGTGCCAGAGGCCAAAGGCGAGCGAATGAAAAAGACCATAAGAGGCAACACCATATCCGAGGACATAGCGCAGTTGAACGTCAAGGTCCTGACATATGGGGTGAAGGGCATACCCGAGACGCTGGGGATACCTGAGAAGAAAGTGGAAGCGCCGATCGAGGAGAAGAAATGAAGCAGGCTGAAGTGAACATAGGGACCGCTGGCCATGTTGACCACGGAAAAACTACTCTCGTCAAGACGCTGTCCGGCGAATGGACGGACAAGCACAGCGAGGAGATCAAGAGAGGCATTACCATTAGGCTGGGATATGCGGATGCTTCGTTCTATCATTGCGAGAAGACCGGCGAATATACCATAAGCGAGAAATGCCCAGATGGCAGCGCATCAACGTTCCTGCGCAAAGTGTCTTTCGTCGACTGCCCGGGGCACGAGAACCTGATGGCCATAATGCTCAGCGGTGCGTCCATAATGGACGGCGCGATACTGGTCATAGCAGCTAACGAACAATGCCCCAGACCGCAGACCAAAGAGCATCTTTCTGCGCTCGAGATAACTGGCATAAAGAACATAGTCATAGTCCAGAATAAGATTGATTTGGTCTCTAAGGAAGAGGCTCTCAAGAACTATAAAGAGATAAAGGAATTCGTTAAGGGAACAGTGGCTGAAAACGCGCCCATCATCCCGATAGCCGCCCATTATGGGATCAACATGAGCTCCCTGATAGAGGCTCTGCAGAAGCACATACCGACCCCTAAGCGCGACAAGACGAAAGACTTTAAGATGGTCGTGGCCAGGTCATTCGATGTGAACAAGCCGGGCGAAGACGTAGAGAAGCTGAAAGGCGGGGTTATAGGCGGCTCTATATTGCAAGGCATCATTAAAGCAGGCGATGAGATAGAGATAGCTCCCGGTATCGAGGAGCATGGAAAATATCATTCATTGATTACAAAAGCGGTCAGCCTGTCGATAAAAGAAGGCTTGTTAGAGGAAGCGCATCCAGGTGGGCTTGTTGGGATAGGAACTTTACTTGACCCAAGGCTGACTAAAGCAGACAAATTCATAGGCAATGTTGCGGGCAAGGTTGGCACGCTCCCGCCGACGAGAGACAGACTAGAGCTTGATATTCATTTGATAGAACGGGTGGTGGAGCGCAATCTCGGGAAGATAAAGAAAGGCGATAGTTTGGTTGTTAACGCGGGCACAGCCACCACTTTAGGCACAGTGACAAATATGAAGAAGGAGATATTCGAGATTGTGCTGAAGAAGCCTGTCTGCGTGAATGCAGGCGATAAAGTGGCCGTATCTAGGAAAGTGAGCTCGCGCTGGTCGCTTGCAGGTTATGGAGTGGTCAAATGATGGTCGTTCTGGACACGAATTTCATCACGCTGCCTGTGCAGTTCGGCGTGGACATATTCGGGGACATAGAAAAGAGGATGCCAAACGCCACGCTCGTGACCATAAGCCAAGTGCTTGAGGAGCTGAAGAGGCTTGGGAAGATGGGTAAAATAGGGGTAGAGATGCTTGATAAGTTCGGCGTCAAAATCCTGAAAAGGAAAGGAGCCACAGATGATGCGCTGCTCCAACTGGCTGTAAAAAATCATGGCCTGTTATGCACTAACGATAAACTATTGAAAAAGAGGGCGCTTGAGAAAAACGTGCCTGTGATGTTCATGAGGAAAAAACGGATATTGGAAATATCGGGGGGATTGGATGTATAACTTAGTGACTGTGAAGGATACTATAAGGATTCCGCCGAGGCTGTTTTCTGCCTCGCTGGAGGAATCGGTGCAAAAAGCAATTCAGGTGCAGTATGAAGGCAGGATAGACAAGGACCTGGGCGTGGTTTTGACTGTGCTGAACCCTAGGGAAATAGGAGACGGAAAGATAATCCTAGGCGACGGAGCAGCCTACCATGACGTAGTCTTTGACGTGCTGGCCTTCAAACCCGAGATGCATGAAGTCATCAGGGGAAAAGTCGTTGACCTGACTGAATTCGGGGCGTTCCTGAGATTCGGCCCCATAGACGGGCTCGTGCACGTATCCCAGGTTACAGACGATTTTATGTCCTACAACGATAAAGCAGCGTTGCTTGCCGGTAAGACCAGCAAGAAAACTCTGAAGAAGGGAGATATAGTCACGGCGAGGATAATAGCTATCTCCATGAAAGACACCGTCACTGAGAGCAAGATAAACCTGACGATGAGGCAGACCGGCTTGGGCAAGGAAGAATGGTACAAAGAGGAGAAGCCGGAGAAGAAAGCAAAGAAAGAGGAAAAGAAGTGATTTGAATGGCAGAAAAAGCATGCAAACAGTGTCATAGGGTCGTTGAAGGCGCGATATGCCCAGTGTGCAAGGACTCCCAGCTGACCCCCAGCTGGAAGGGATTCGTCGTCATATTGGACCCGGAGAAATCTGAACTAGCCAAGAAATTAGGTATCAAGATTCCCGGCAAGTATGCCCTAAGGCTGAGCAAATGAGAAAAATCAACGAGAGTCTGAGAAAAAAACTCAGGAAACCTCTCGGCAAAATCAGCAAGCGCCTTGGAAAGTATAGCGGCAAGCTGATCTCGGTCGGAGATATAGTTTCGTGCCAATTAATCGGGCAAGGAATCGTCCCTGACTTGATGATTTACGACAACCGGGTCAAACGAAGACCTGCCACAAAGGAAGTTGCTAGAGCCCTGGATGCAGTCGGTAAAAAGGTGATCCGCATCCGAAACAAGCGGGGCACGATAGCCGAAGATGCATGGATCGCGATCTCAGAAGGGCTGAAAAACAAGTGCAAGATAATAGTCAGCGGCGAAGAAGATCTGCTGACATTGCCCGCGATCATGCTGGCAAAGAATGGGACAACGATAGTCTATGGCCAACCCAATAAGGGCATGGTAATCGTCAAGGTCTCGCAAAAGAAGAAAAATGATGTTAAGAAACTCATCGACGAGATGGAGGTCGTCTTATGAAAATAGAAGTCACAAAAGAGAACGAAAACAAGCTCCTTCACAGGAAAGACTTGGAAATTGTTGTAAGGGATATAAGCGTCACGCCGAGCAAGAAAGAGCTCGTGGCATCGATAGCCGCTAACTTAGGGGTATCAGAGAGTGCAATGGTCCTTGGCAGCATCTATCAGGAGTACGGCAAGAAAGAGGCAGTCTGCACTGCAAAGGTCTACGAAAACGAGGAATGGAAGAAGAACGTGGAGCTCAAGCCAAAGGTAAAGAAAGTTGAAGGCGAAGCCAAAGAGGGTGAAAAGAAATGAAATACGAGCTAGATGGCGGAAAAATCAAGAAAAGCGTGTGCCCGAAATGCGGTGAAGGCGTCTATTTGGCGGAACACAAAGATAGACTGCACTGCGGTAAATGCGGATACACGAGATGGAAACGATGATTCAGATAGGCTCTTTCATATTATATGGTCTGATGGTGCTCATCGTAGTGCTAAGCATAGGCAAGTGGAGAAATCTCAGCGATTTTATCTCGAAGATTGGGATAAAGAAGACTGATTTTAAGAGAGAGCTACCGATTGCCGCAATGTATTTAGCCGTACTGCTCATAGTTTCTATTGCCGTTGAAATCGCCATGTCTTATCTCGGGTTCAGCGCCGACCTGAAGAGCATGAACAGCTATCTGAGAGGGCTAGACCTTGGACAAGTGCTAATCGTCCTGACTATCGGGTCGTTCGTCGAAGAGGTGTTCTTTCGGGGCTATTTGCAGAGGAAGACCAACCTCCTGTTCGCAACATTCGTATTCAGCTATTTCCATATAATCTACGGCTCGCTTTCGGAGCTAGTTGGGACATTCTTCTTGGGGCTCGTGCTAGGAACGGAATACAAAAAGACCAATAACCTAGTGGCTCCAATATTGTCGCATTTCTTTTTCAACCTGGTGACTGTAGCCATATTATTCGGTCTGTGAACATGATTTGTTTAGGCATCGAGTCAACGGCCCACACCTTCGGAATAGGCGTTGTGGATGGCAAGAAAGTGCTCGCTAATTCTCGTGATACCTATAAAGCAAAAACAGGAGGAATCATACCTGCGGATGCCGCACAGCACCACAGGGACGTTGCTAAAAAAGTGCTTCAAGAGGCCTTAAGCGCAGCGAAACTCGGCATAAACGATATAGATCTAATCGGCCTCTCTACTGGCCCCGGTCTGCCTCCCTGCCTTCTTGCCGGACTTGAATTTGCCAGAATGCTGAATAAACCTATAGTTTCTGTAAATCATTGCGTTTCGCATATAGAGATAGGAAAAATAGATTGTAACTTCAAGGATCCGCTGGTTGTCTATGTCTCTGGCGGCAACACCCAGGTGATAGCTTTCGAATCAGGAGTCTATAGGGTGTTTGGCGAGACCCTGGACATCGGGCTCGGAAACGCGCTCGACAAGTTCGGTCGCGAGCTAGGTATGGGGATGCTGGCCGGTATGAGGATAGAGGAATTGGCATTGACAGGCAAGAACTATATCGAACTGCCCTATACAGTCAAGGGGATGGATCTAACTTATTCTGGGCTAGTCACGTCGGCTCTGAAGAAAAAGGACAAAAATATAAACGATTTGTGCTATTCGCTGCAGGAAACTGCCTTTTCCATGCTCGCTGAAGTCTCTGAACGAGCTCTCGCTCACACGCAGAAGAAGGAGATACTGCTCGTGGGGGGATGCGCTTCCAACAAAAGGCTGCAGGCCATGCTGGAAGAGATGGGCAAAAAACATAATGCTAGATTTCATGTCCCTCAACGCGAGTTCAACGGAGATAACGGGGCGATGATAGCGCTTGTGGGCAATCTCATTGGCAAGTGGAGCGAACGCGTCGACATAAGGCCCAGATGGAGAACTGATGAAGTCGACGTAACGTGGATGTAACTTTTTATACCTGTTTGCTTTCTATTAAGCCATGGAATCATTGCTGAAAGCGCTTGTCATACTTGCCATAGTCGCTGGAATACTGTGGACCATCTCCCCTCTAGTGCAGTCGGCTGTCGGTGGGGAATTCAAAAAGCCGGCGGACATTAAGATAGCTAAATTCGCGTTTAGCAGCGAAACGATTCCTGATACCGAATGCTCTTATGGCAAGTGCGCGATAACTGTCAATGGCACGCTATATAACTATGGCAGCGACGCAACGAATGTCCTAATGGCAGTCTATTTCTACGATTCTGAGGGGATTAACTTAGGCACGGACACGCTGCCGTTGATAAGTCGAGTGTCAAATAAGGAAGAGGTCCCATTTTCATTCCAGGTCGACTATAGCTGCAATGCCAAGACGGTCAACGTTGCTGTAATCCATTCAGAACTAGCTTAATCCTTGAAGAACGTCTCATCGACTATCTTTATCTTGTCGCCCAAGCTGATATCATCTATAAATCCATACCAGTAAACGACTATCCCGGGGCCGAAATACTCCAGATATGGACCTATCTGCTTCTTGTACTGCCTGCTGACTTCCCTATCATCCCCAAACATCGCCTTGCTCTCTATCCAGTTCGCCTTGAACCCGTTTATATCCATCGGTTTCTCGAACAGGAAGTCCGGCGTCTTTCTGTGGTGGCTTATTAGCTTGTTGTCTTTCTCAGTCAGATAGGGTATCTTTCTCTTGTCCAGCCACTCTGCTCCTCTTCGCTCCCCCTCTTCGCCATTCTTCTTCTGGATATCGTAGGCCCAGGGGGAATAGACGAAATCTACCTTGATGCACTCCTCTATCTCATTCTTTATCCGTAGGTCATGTATCAGTTTCGTATCTCTCAGCATATCATTGAACTGCTTTCTGCCGAAGCCTTTCTTTTTCATCAGTATGAACGAAGCAAATAGTATCGGCGAGAACTCGAGCTCGTCGGCTATCTTGACGAACGACTCACCTTTCAGCCATCTCCTGTAGTATAGTTCCAGCTTGGCCTGGATTGGATAGAACTTCTTGAGCGTGTTTCTGACGATTTTCTTCGCCAGTATATTGTAGAGCATATCTGTAGGGTAGCCGGCTTTCTTGTGCATGCTATCTATATCTTTTTCTCCGCGCAGTCGTTGAACAATAAATTCGTATTCTGCTCTGTCCATTATACCACAGAAATAGCTATGTTTTCGGCCATAGCAATCAAATTTGGCAGTATAAATATTAATTGCTGGGTATAATAACCTATCGTATGAAAATTATTGGCCTGGATCTGGCTGGATTCGAGAAGAACGACACTGGATTCTGTGTTTTCGAGGATAAGAAAGTCCGAGTAAAGATAGTCAAGACCGATATAGAGATAATGGAAGAGATAGAGAAGGAGAAGCCTGACTTAATTTGCATCGACGGCCCGATAACCCTGCCTATCCAGCTGCAGAGGAAATGTGATTTAGAGCTGAAGCAGTACGGGGCGCTGCCTCCCTTGCTCGGCGGCATGAGATATCTAACCATGCGCGGCAATCGCCTGCGCGAAAAACTCGAGAACCATAAAGTCATAGAGGTATTGAACCGAGCCACAGTCAAGCTGCTGGGCTTTGATTATCCAGAACCGGCCAAGCGTCAGGAAGCGCTCAAGGCGATGTCCATAACCGGGGATATAGATAGACCATTGACGAAAGACGAGGTGGACAGCATTACCGCCGCCATAACCGGCTATCTATATCTCGGGGGGAAAGCGCAGGAAATAGGCGATGACGAGGGGATTATAGTTGTACCCAAGATATGAGTTGATCTATCGCGGTGCTGAAGCCGAGCTTTGGAAAAGTGACTATCTGGATTTGCCCGCGGTCGAGAAGCATCGGGTAGCAAAGACCTATCGCATAAAGGAGATAGACGACAGGATTAGGCGAGAAAGAATAGTCTTGGAGACGAATATGCTCGTCGCAGCTAAAGGAGTCGTCAAGACGCCACACGTCTATGATGTTGATATGGTAAAGAAGAGCATACTGATGGAATTCATTGATGGAAAAAAAATAAAGGACTTATTTTTACATGGCAGACCTACTAACGCAGTAAGCAGAAAAATCGGTGAGAATATAGCCAATCTGCATGCCAAGAATATAGTGCACGGCGACCTGACCACGTCAAACATGATCCTGAAAGACAAGGACATCTATTTCATCGACTTTGGATTGGCCATGAAGTCAGACAAGACGGAAGATAAGGCGATGGACCTTGTTGTCTTCAAGAAAATGCTGAAGAGCACTCACTATAGACAATTTGGCGAGATATGGGCTGCATTCCTTGGGGGCTATTCGAAATACAAGAAAGCTGGTGAAGTTATCAAAAAGATAGCAGAAATAGAAAAAAGAGCAAGGTATGTGGAACGCTAAGATTTCCAGAGCCCGTGGATTGTGCAGTATTCTCTTGCGGAAAGACTATTAGCAGACACAATAAACTCTGCTTCAGGCTTGTCGCCAGGCTTCAGAAACTCTCTATATACAATTCCGTCAGCTACTAGTTCGATCCATTCTATGTAGTGCGCTGGCTCCATCGGGTGCGGTATAGATCCTATCTTGACTTTCACCCCTTTATTCGTCTTCTCTATAACCGGCACGTGCTTCTCAAGGCCAGCATCTTTATTCTTTTCCGAGAGCAGCTCCATCGGCTGGCCACAGCAGACCAAAGTTCCTCCACCAGCGTGCAGCACTTCCACTATATTCCCGCATATAGCGCATTTGTAAACTCGTCCTATCTCAGTCATCAGTATTCCTCTATTTTCATCTGGTAGAATGCCCTCTCATGGTCGCATGCCGGGCATTTCTCCGGTGGCTGCTTTCCAAAATGCATATAGCCGCATTCCCTGCAGACCCACCATATCTCTTTCTTTTTATTGAAAAAAGTTCCTGCTTCGACTTCCTTTAGGATTTTTTTGTATCTCTCTTCGTGGTGCTGCTCGGCCACCGCTATAGAACGGAGCCTTTTTGCTATCTCCGGATAACCTTCATCCTCGGCTACGTCTGCGAACTCTGGATACATCTTCGTATGCTCATAATTTTCTCCGGCTATGGCGGCTTTCAGGTTTTCGCTAGTCGTGCCTAAGACAGTCGGCACGTCCGCCTCTATAGATACGGCATCGACTTTTTCTTTCTTCTTCAATTGCTGTATCGCCTCAAAGAGTTTTTTAGCATGCTCTCTTTCATTGTCTGCTGTGAGCAGGAATATCTCAGCTATTTGCTCATATCCTTCCAATCTGGCTGCTTTAGAATACATGGTATATCTATTTCTCGCCTGGCTTTCCCCAACAAAAGCCTTCGCAAGACACTCGAGAGTCTGTTTCATGATAGTCACTGAAGAGATTATGAACCCGCTTTATAAAAAGTTTCGTGTGTTTCAGTAAAAAATTTGGTGATAGTCTTAAATATAAAAAATGGATTAGTTATGTTGGTGAGATAAAAATGGCAAAAAAGAAAGCCAAGAAAAAAAAGAAACGATAAATGATTAAAATATCAACGGGCCTGTAAATCCCCTTGTTTATTATAAAACCTTCTATTTTTATTTCTTATATAGAGCAATGAATAGAAAATGTTTTAAAGTAAAGTTGGGTTATTCTCTTGAAATGAAGAAAAAATTTGATTTTGTGGTGCTCGCAGCGGATGGGCTGCAAGGAAGGATAGCCGCGAGGGATTTACTCGAGAATGGTTATTCAGTTCTTTTGTGCGGAAAAAGCGATAAAGAGCTGAACAGAATAAGACACTTGTTCAGCAATTATAAGAGAGTCGGCTTCAAATGCGTCGATGCGCGCGACATACCTAGAATGACCAGAGCTATCAGGAAGTCGCGTGCCGATGTTGTGGTCAATTGCGTGGAAGGCGACTGGGACCTGAATGTCCTCAAAGCCTGCGTGGATGTCGGGGTGCATTCCCTAGATCTCGGTTCTGAGATAGAGATGACTAAGACGCAACTCGATATGGATGAACAGCTGAAGAAAGACAACATCATTAGTGTGACTGGTTGCGGCTCCGTACCGGGGATAGGGAATATCATGCTGAACTATGCCGCGCAGAAGCTGGACAGAATAGACACTATAGAGATGGGCTTCTCCTGGACGTCAAACATAAAGAAGTTCGTCGTCCCTTTTTCCATCGAGAGCATTACAGAGGAGTTCTTGGAACCGGCACCCGTCCTGGAGAACGGAAAATTCAAGTACAAGACTCCGCTAAAGACCGTGAGAAACTGTTATCACAAGACAATCGGAAGGCAGAAAGAGTTCATAGTCAGGCATCCCGAAACCTATACGCTCTGGCGTTACTTCAAAGACAAAGGCGTTAAGAACATCCGTTTCTACTGTGGCTTCCCTTTCCATTCATTCGATAGGATAATGGCCATGATAGAGCTCGGGCTGGCAAACCAGATTGAAATCGACTTTAACAAGGAGAAAGTTAGACCTGTCGAGTTCCTGACCGAGGTGCTTAGGGATTTGGAAATACCTGAGGGGTATATAGAACGGGAAAACATCTGGGTGAAAGTTACTGGAATAAAGAACTGCAGGCGCAAGAAGATCCTGATGGAATGTCTGGCTTCCACTATCCCAGGATGGGAAAGTGCAGGCTGTAATATAGATACGGGCTTTCCAGCCAGCATAATAGCGCAGATGATAAAAAAAGGAGTTATACACAGCAGGGGCAGTTTTGCGCCCGAGGCTGTGGTCCCTCCTAAACCGTTCTTCGAGGAATTGAGGAAAAAGGGCATGCCTGTGCTCGAAAACGGGAAAATCATAAACGGCGCCGTAATGCGCTAAGCTTTATAAACCCTTATACAGAGAATTATAGCACTGTTACAGAAGATTGTTTTCTGATTGTAACAAACATACATGAGGCAGGATCCGAAACAAGTCCTGACCTGTCGTATGTGATACTATGGCACGAATGCACAGCAAGAAAAAGGGAAAGTCTGGCTCTAAGCATCCAGCAGCCGAGATTAGTCCTAAGTGGCTCCAGTACTCGAAAGAAGAGATAATCGAACTGGTGCTGCAGATGACCAAGGAGGGCAAGAACTCCAGCAAGATTGGATTAATCCTACGGGACCAACACGGAATACCAAGCGTCAAGGCTGTTGTCGGCAAGACCATCTCCGAGATTCTCGATGAGAACAAGATGCTCCCGAAATATCCTGAGGACATGATGAACCTGATGAGGAAAGCGGTCAGGTTGCGCAAGCATCTGGCAGGCAACAAGCAGGACAAGCACAACACAAGGATACTCAAGCTTACCGAATCAAAGATAAAAAGACTGATTGCTTATTACAAGAAAACTGGTAAATTAGCCCAGGGCTGGTACTATACGCCGGAAGAGGCCGCTTTGCTAGTGAAAGAGTGATGGAATGGCACAGGTCAAGAAAAGAAAAACAGCAGAGTCATGGAAAAAGAAGGAATGGTACACTATACTTTCTCCAAAGACCTTCGAGGAACGAGAAGTAGGGACTAGCCCGGCGAACGAGCCTGACAACCTGCTCAATAGAGTTATTGAGGTGCCCTTGAGAGAGGTAACTGGCAACATGTCGCACCAGTTCGTCAAGATGTGGTTCAGGGTCTTTGAGGTCAAGGGGACTAACGCTTATACTCAGTTCGACGGATTCGAGCTGGTCAGGGAATATCTGAGGAGAAATGTCCGGAGAAGGAGAAGCCTCATCAGAGTAGTTCAGAAGGTCGAGACTAGCGACGGCAAGAAACTGAACGTCACTGTCTACGCTTTTACTGGACAGAAGGTGGAGAGCTCGAAAAAGGGGCTGATAAGGAAGAAAATGACAGACGCCATAATCCGCATATCAAGGGAGAACAACCTGGAGACTCTCGTCCAGAAGATGGTGCTTGGGATGATGTCTGCAGAGATATTCAAGGAGATCAAGGGCATTACTCAGATAAAGCGCGTCGAGATATCAAAATGCGCGGTTTTGAGTGAGAAGTGATGGAATCAATCTATTTATTGCCAGCGGCGCTTGCTCTTTTGGCCCTTTCATCCAAGTCGCTCGATTATAAGGGCGCTATTTCTGCCCTCTTCATGGGGCTCGCTGTGCTCTGGATGCAGAACCTATATTGGCTTTCAATGCTGCTAGTCTTTTTTGTTGTCGGCACGGCTGCCACGAAGATAAAGGCCGAGTACAAGAGGAAATACGGCTTTTATCAGAAGACCCGGACTACAGAGAATGTTATAGCCAACGGCGGTGTGGCTTTGCTGATGGCACTTACCGGGAACATCTATGGCTTTTTGGGGGCGCTATCGACAGCGACTGCTGACACGCTATCTTCGGAGCTTGGTGTCCTGTCAAAGAGAAGGCCCATTCTGATAACCACGCTCAAGCGGGTGCATACAGGGACAGATGGCGCGATAAGCTCGCTCGGCACTGCCGCTGAACTAGGCGGCGTTCTTATAATCTCTCTTTTCATCTTCTTGTTCAACCTCAATAACGGCTTTGGAAACATAGATTTAGTGAAAGTGATAGCGATAACAATCGTCAGCGGGATATTCGGCTGCACGATAGACTCTTTGGCCGGTGCGACTATCGAGAGAAGGGGAATTTTCGACAATTCCAAGACCAACTTTGTGGCAACGGCATCCGGCGGGTTGTTCGCCGTATTGCTGGCGTACCTGCTGTGATTAAATGGACTTTGCATATATCATCCTGTTTTCTATCCTGTACATACTACCTGCGTATATAGCAAATTCTTCTGCTGCGCTGTTCGGGGGCGGTCTTCCGCTCGATTTTGGGAGGAAGCTGCGCAAGAACAGGATATTCGGGAAGGGGAAGACGTTCCGCGGATTATTTCTTGGCATACTATTCGGCACTGTCGCAGGCAATGTCATCGGATATTTCATAGGCGGCACTGGATACTCAATAGGCTCTGTAACCACTTACACTGCGCTTGGCTTTTTGCTGGCTACAGGCGCTCTTCTGGGCGATTTAATCAAGAGCTTTTTCAAGAGAAGATTAGGCTATAAGTCCGGCCAATCGCTGCTGTTGATAGACCAACTAGATTTTGTCATAGGGGCTATCGCGCTCGGCAGCATAGTCTATCTCCCCCCTCTCAGCACGGTGATATTTTTAATAATCATCACGCCGCTAATACATCTGCTTTTGAATGTCATCGGCTTCCTGCTTGGGCTTAAGAAAGTTCCGTGGTAGTGCCGTAGTCTAGTGGCCAAGGATACGGGCCTTTGGAGCCTGTGACGGCAGTTCAAATCTGCCCGGCACTAATGATAATTAATTGTATGGGGAATGACTGTGAGAATTTTTCATAAAAAATGGAGAGACAATCTGGCAAAACAACAAGGACGACCCGGCAAGGCCAGTCCTTTTGCTCTCAGACGTGGGCAGGTTCCTTTAGAATTTTTTAAAAAACCTAGAAACACACAAGAGAAAATGAAGTACATTAAAAAATTTAGCCGAGCTATGGGAAAGGCAAGACATTGGTCTGAGGATCCACTCGTAACCGATGCCCGTGCAATGTCGTATGAGGAATGTGTAAAAGATCCTGAACTCTCTTTAAGTGAATTAAAGGATTATGAATTTTTTATAGACAGGAATCTAACAACTAGAACGGGAAGTGCTAAAAAACGTAAAGAATTGGAGGAACTATTACAATATGTCAAGGATGAAATAAAAGAACGTGAACAAGATAATGAATGAATACGCAGAGAGATAATATGGCATCAAAAAAAGACTTAGTTGTCTTGGTAATAATCATAGCAGCAATTATTGGAGGGGCGCTTTACATGAACATGAATCAAACTAGTGCAACTAGAGTGTTATTGAAGACTACGATGGGCGACATAACCATCGAGCTATCCACAGACATGCCGGTGACTGCAGGCAACTTCGAGAAGCTGGTCAAGCAGGGTTATTATGACGGCACGATATTCCACAGAGTCATGGCTGATTTCATGATACAGGGCGGTGACCCGACAGGCACAGGCACCGGTGGGCCAGGCTATGTCATCCTGGATGAATTTACAGACCATAACAACAATACGCGGGGGACGATAGCTATGGCGAACGCCGGTCCTAACACAGGCGGAAGCCAGTTCTTCATCAGTGTTGTGGACAATCATCATCTCGACGGAAAACATCCGGTTTTCGGAAAAATAGTGGCTGGCATGGATATTGTCGATGCCATATCTAAAGTGCAGACCGACGCCAACAACAAGCCGCTGGAAATAGTCAAAATCCTGAAAGCTACGATAGTTTAGTAGGAAGGCGCTATCCTGAGCCCCTCTTCGTAGAAATCGAGCACGTATCTAGATTGCGGCACAGAGGTGGCTTTCATCTTCCTTATGGCCAGAGCCTGCACCAGCGCGTCCTCTTTCTGCGCGAACGACAATTCCAGAACTCCATCCATCACGAATTGTTCGACATCGTATTGGGTCAGGGCGCTGCCGCTCGATGGCCTCTCTGCCACGAATATAGTGGTGCAGCCCTTCTCTTTCAAGGCTTTTGAGATATAGTAGAGCACGGTCCTGAAGACGGATTTGTCGTCTATCGCAAGGGCTATCGGCGAGATGCTGTCGAAAACTACTCTCTTCACGCCCATCGAGTCTATCACTTTCGAGACCTGCATTATGATGTCTGCATAAAGCGTGTTCAGATTGAATTTCGCGAAGTCGACTGGATCATACCTGCTGAACACCAGAAGGCCCTTATCTTGCAGGGTCTTGAAATTCCAGCTGAATTCTTCCTGGTACCACTGGAAATCAGTCGTATAGTCTTCGGTGTTGATCATGAAACCCGGTTCAGCATAGTCTTTCGCCCCGTTATAGAGGTACTGCATCCCAAAAATAGATTTGCCTGTGCCGCTTGGCCCGGTCAATAGTATGGATGATGGCTTTGGGAATCCTCCCTGGAGCAAAGCGTCTAAGCCGAGTATCCCTGTGTTAACTCTGTTCATGTATAGAATAAGAAACAGGGTTATTTAAAAGTTCACTGCTTGATTGCTATTTTGTTGACAATGCTGGCGTAAGCCGGCCTGGTTATGAGAAGCCCTATAAGCACGCCGAGAATGGTAGTAATGGCAAATCCTTTCAGTGAGCCTAATCCGAGGAATATCAGCGGGAACATCGCGAATATTATAGTCGCTGCAGCCATGAAGATGATTGAGAACGCTTTCTTTATTTTCGCCGCTGTGCTCAGTAATGCTTCCTGCTCCTTTCTCAGGATCTCATCTATGATTATGATCTGATAATCTATTCCAGTCCCTACCGCTGCTACAATACCTGCGACAGAGACCAAGTCGATCTGCCACCCTATGAGCGCCGCCATGCCTAATATCAAGAACACCTCGCAGAAACTGGTCAAGATTATCGGCGCGGCTATCCTGATGTTCCTGTACCTGATTAGGACTATGCCGACTATGGCAAGACCAGCAAATGCCCCGGCTATCGCGCTGTATTCCAGGAAATCGGCGCCCAATGCAGGCGATATAGTGGAGATGCTCCCGACCGCCACAGACACAGGCAATTTACCAGATTTCAGGAGGATTGTCACCCTGTTCAGCTCTTTGACCGCGTCCTCCACAGTCACAGATCGCCCGGTGATGGTCGGTTCTGTGATCGGATTGCCAGTAGTAATACCAGAAGTCAGATGGACTATGTTCTCGAGGTTGAGCGCATTGATTATCCAGTATTTAGAGATCTTCTGCTTCACGCTGACCTTCGACGCATATTGCTGCAGAATCGTCTGGTTGAAAGAGCCCGGCTCTATTATGACCGTCTTGCCCGTAATCTGCGATATCGTGTCGTTATCTAGGGTGTTCGAGACAACTAGCTGAACGCCAGAGTTATTCATCAAATCATCTATCAAAATAGTATTTGGGGAGCTCTCAAAGTCCTCAGGTATCTTCTTCTCGTCGTTATAGACGCTATTATTGATGAGTATGACAGAACCGCTGGGCCTGTCGATGAACATGTAGACAACCTCATTACAGTTGTCTGCGCCTTGTACCTGGGTGCAGTGGCCCTCGACCATGTTTGCAAATCTAGATGCGGCATCGTTCGTGAGCAGGAACGGGACTATCCATTCATAGGAGCCCTGCGTCCCTCTCACGCCATAGCCTTTCTGCGGGTCGGTGATTACAGAGATTATGTCATTGCCGGATAACAGCGATTCTCCGTTGAACAGCGCCTCGAACCTGCCCTGCTGGCCCAATAGCGATTGTATCTGGTTGACTGCCTGCGGATTCGTCTCGGCAATCGCCACTATGATGTACTCCTGCCCGGCAGGCTTCACAGATATATCCTTTAGTCCGTAAGCATTAAGCCTGGTCTGAAGGACAGTTATGACTGTCTGCATCTCCACGGTGTCCAGTTTCTTTTCCAACTTTACCTGGATTAGAGTGCCTCCTGTGAAATCCATGCCGAACTGCAGGCCCTTGAGCCCCAAAGGCAATAACCCCAGTACAACTATCGCTAGAACTAGTATCTTTATGCTCCTTTCTTTCCACAGCTCGTTTATCAGACTCATGAGACCACTTTCTTGGCTTTCCTCTCCAGATACCAGAGCACTATCACTACGTTCGTGCACCACGTGGCTATAATGTCGCCAATAAGGCCTATCACCAGCACGAGCGAGATGTGGCTCAGCATAGTTATGTTCCCGTACGATGAGACTATAAACAGGCTGAGCATCGCTGCTATGGCCGCGCCAGTCATCGTCAGGCCTGTGCCTATCGCGCTCCTTGCCCTTATTGTTGGCGTTCCCTCTTTCCTTCTGAGCATTCTATCCGTGAGCATGATATCTGTGTCGACAGAATATCCTATCAGCATGAGCAACGGGGCTATCGTTGCTAGGGATAGCGGTATGCCGAACATGGCCAGCGCCGCATAGCCGAGTATGGCGTCGAACGCGGCCGACTGCATGACCGCTATCGAGATTATGGGAGTTTTGAAATAGTAGAATATCAGTCCGGCTATAAGCAGGAACGCGACTATTATGGCAGTTTTTGCCTGGCCGAGGAAATAGGCGCCGAGCGATGGGCCTATGTCATTTACAGAGAATTGATCTCTATTGACCCCAGTCTGCTGCGAGATGAACGACACCAGGTCGTTCTTGAAATTCTCCCTGGCTTTGCTGAAGTATGCATCGGCTTTCGTCAGGTCGTCGCCTGTGACGTTCAATTCGCCTGTGAACTTCTTTGAGATATCTATGGTCTTTTGGTATTCTCCGGCCTGCAGATAGTCCTGTGCTTGCAATAAGCTTTTTTCTCCGATTAATTCTATATAGAAGCCAGTCTGCGCGCCGGATGTAATCCTAACAGTTAAGTCTTCCAGGTCGAACTTAGAGGAAATCTGCGATTGCAGCTGTACTGCGTCTATTTGCGTCACGGTCGGCGCTGTCAGCAAAAGACCTCCTTGCAGGTCTATCCCGAATTTCACTTGGGGGACGAAATAGATCATCACCAAGAACAGCGCAATCGGCACCAACAGGAGCAGTTTATAATGCCTGCTTTCGTATATATTCTTCATATGTACACTCTTCAAGTATTAGGGCTTATATCAATTATAATAGGTATTGCTTTATTTGGGTCGTGGGTTTTTTAATAGGTTATGGTGGCTTCGATGGATATCCAGGAAAAGGTCGAGAAAATTAAGATGGGCGCCAGGCCAATCTATCCTTATGATTCGGGATTTATGGCTGCGATGCTCGGGATAAAGCCCAACACTAAGCTTCTCGAGGCAGGAACAGGCTCTGGTGGTTTCGCCATGTATGCCGCTGAATTAGGAGCTAAGATAGTCTCTTATGAAAAGAATCCTGGTTTCTATAATATAGCCAAAGAGAATTTGCGCGAGTATAAGAACGTCAAGGTAGTCTTGGGCGACGTGGCTAAAGCGAAAGGCAGCTTCGATGTGATATTCTTAGACCTCCAGTACCCGGATAAGATGCTGAGAAAACTGAAGAACAGGCTCAATGATGGCGGCGCTGTTGGTATTTACACTCCAATAATGGATGACATAAAGCCGGTCTGGAACGAGCTCGAGAAAAGCTTTATAAATGTTCGAGCCGTTCTTTTAGACCACAAAGAGGTACAAGTCAAAAAATACGCAAGAATCAAGGGGATGTTAGGATTTCCAGGGTTTTTCCTATGGGCTCGCAAGCAGAACAGAAGATAGATGAAGAGATGCAGCAGCTTGAAGAGAAGCTGGCGAATTGCAAATCCCACGTAGCGTCGATGGATATCATGAGAAAACTGGATGAACTGAAAAAGAAGAAAGAGAATCTGTCCAAGGGATGGATAACCGGCTGAGGCAAGCTAATGGCGCGACAGGCAGTTATCCGCAAGACTCATCAGGAGATCCACGACAAAGGCTCCAGGATGAGAGACTTTATTCTCGGGTGGCAGGACGGGCTAGTGAATGTTCTTGGAGTGATGCTGGGCCTGATTTCCGTCACGAATGATGTCAGGATAATACTGATCGCTGCGCTTTCAGCAGCGTGCGCCGAATCTATTTCAATGGCCGCTGTTGCTTATACCTCATTCAAGGCTGAAAAAGATTATTATCAGTCTGAAGTGGCCAGGGAACGGCATGAAATGGACGTTATGCCGAACGCTGAGAGGAACGAGATTCGGGTCATCTATAGCCGCATAGGGTTCAGGGGGCTTATTCTCGACAAGATCGTGAAGCACATAACCTCCGATAAAAAGCGCTGGCTCGATGTCATGATGGAACAAGAGTTAAGGATTTTCCCGTCGGACATAACGCCGCTGAACATAGCGGCGGTTGTCGGCATCTCGGCCTTCGTCGGCTCTATAATGCCGATCATACCTTTATTATTTTTCCCAATAGGCACAGCGATATGCGTGACGCTGGTTTTTTCGACAGTGCTTCTTTTCGGGATAGGGATTTACAAGGCGCACGCCACCATAGGGAATCCGCTGCGCAGCGGCATAGAACTGGCGTTTATAGGGATGGCTGCCGCTTTCGCCGGCTATGCTGTCGGCGCCATCTTCGGGACATTAATCCACTGATTATTTGTTGGTCCATCTCAGTTTTACTGCGGCGCCCCTCTTGAACTCTTTCATCTCCCTGGCAGTCAGCAGCGCCTCGCCCGCAGCCAGCAGCTCGCCTTTTTTATTTACAACTAGGACTTCCTGGCCCGGCACTATATTCGGGTCGGCTTTCTTGACGAACTTGGCGAATACGGAACGCCCTTCTCTCGCGAATTTCTCCACTTCCTTATCCGATTTCAGCTCGACCCTGAACCGTTTGGTTTTCTTGTGCAGTGTCTTCGCCCCGTCGTGCAGAAGAATCATGAAATCCTGCGCCCTCACTGTCGCTATAATCTTGCCTTTGTCATGTATCGCGCGTATCTTGCTCGTCCTCTTGGAAACGTCAACTTTCATCCCGTCGCTGAATATGTTTGTTCCGAACCAGTACTGGCTGACGTCTTTCATCTTATGAATATCATTTTTAGTTCTGGGGATATAGGTTTTTTCTGGCGTAACTGTCTGGGTGAACGGATAGCATTCTGTGATTGTCATGGGGATTTTTCCGAATGGCGCTATCTCCATCTTTTTCCCCCTTATCCCGCGGGCCATTTCCTTGACTCTCGATAGTTCTGTCCGATGCTTGGAGAAATCAGACAGATAGAAAAAGTGCTTTTTGGTCAATGGGTCTCTTTCAGCGATATAGTCCGCGTTCTTCGCGATGTGGCTCATGCATTCCACGAGGCTCGGGTGGCTTCTCGCCCTAAGCTCCAGCAGTTCCCACAGCGTCTTTTCCTTTATCGCCTGCTTTATTGTCCTTATCTCCTCGAAAGTCACATATAGATTATGTTCAGCCAATAGTTTTGTCCTGTTCGGTGATTCCCTTACTTGCGCTGGCGTGTATTTCGAGCATATCGGGCAGGAGCACGGGAAATAATCCAGCTCGTCTATCTGCTCGGTGCCTGACTGGGTTATGTAGCGGCCTTCCTGCGCGTATAGAGAGTAGGCGGCGCTGTCAAACAAATCGACCCCCATGGCTACAGCGAACGCGAAGAACATCGGGTGGCCTGCCCCGAATAGATGCACGGGCCTGTTTGACGGCAGTAATTCTTTCGCTGTCCTGATTATCTCCACGTGCTCTGCGAACCTGTATTTGACCAGTAGAGGGACGACGCTCCCTATGGGATGTATTGCGAAATCCAGCTTGGCCATCTCTTTGGCGGATTTTTTCAGAAGATCGAGATGTACGCCCCCTTGGATTGGACCGGACCAGAGCACATCAGAGCCATTAATGTATTTCTGCGCCTCTTTCGCGCGCTTTATAGTCTCTGCGACCCCGCGCGCCATATCCTTCTTCTCCTGCGAGCTGACCGGAATATCTAGGATTACACCTATGTCCACACCCATTTTTTCCTGGAATTTTATTATATCCTTGTTGGAGACGTCTATATCCCCATATTGCATCAGCTGGAACGCGCCCGAATCCGTCATTATCGGGCCGTTGAAATCAAGAAAGTTATGCACTCCCTGGTCGGTTACCTCTTGCCGATAGTCTTTCCAGAATATGTAGCTGTTTGTTATCAGGGCTTCTGCGCCGTACTTAAGCAAGTCTTTCGGTGCGATGACCAGCTTATTTGGATTTATGACAGGCAGTATTGTTGGCGTCTCTATGATCCCGTGGCCCGTCTTCAGTTTTCCTATTCTTCCGGCTAAATCCCTGTCTCTAATCTCAAAATCAGGCTCCATGCTACTGTTGTGCTACCGCGATTATAAAAAGCTACGCCAAGCCGTATTTCTTCCTTATCCTCTCGCGCATCTTGTCTTTAGCGCTCTGTTTAGGGGACATGGGCTCTTCCGCTCTTTCGATGGGCATTGGCATTACCGGTTCCGGCAATGGGCGCTCTTCCTCCTGCGGCCTTCTCATATACAGGAACAGGCCTATTACAGCTACCAGGACAATCGCCCCTATAGCAAGATTGCCTGCGGAGATAGAGAATCCAGTCGCTGCCTGCGATTGAGTCAATACAGATAGCTTTTTCGCCCTCACTGCATCTGCGTTGGAGTATTGGTTTATGTTCAGATACTCGGCAATGGCGGAATCATAATAGGAACTGGCTAGACTTACTTGCCCAAGCATCGCTTCCATATCTCCCGCATGTTCGTAAGACTGCGCCCTCAGCGGATAGTCGCCTGTGCTCGCAAGATAATCTTTACCCTTGAGATAATAGTCGGCTGCCTTGGCATAATACTCGTTCGCTAGCCCAGTATTTCCTTGGACAGCATAGCACTGCGCGGCCTCTTCATACCTGCCTGCTGCCCCCATACACTGTGGATAGGCGCAAGAAGTCCCGAAATCGGCTATTGCTGAAGCGGAATATGCGCCGCAGTCTGCGTTTACATAATCCGCGCCTGTTGCAAAAACAGTTGATAACAATACCAGTAAAACGACCATTTTTCGCATGCGTATCACAATACTATTAAGCATCATATATATTTATATTTACCCCCAGATAGGAACTACAACATGGATTCTAAGCGACTTTTGGATATAGCCTTCCATCAGGCCAGTAAAGATGCTGGAGTGACCAAGGAAAAGCGCAGCATCCAGAAGGAAAGGCGGCATATAGAGGCCGACTTGACCAGAGTGCTCACTTCTGCTGCCATAATAACGGGTCATTTGAAGGACTATCTTGGGAAATCAGACATCTCTCTCTCCGATTTTGAGAAAGAGCTGCTGAGCACATTCATAGATTTTGAAAAGCTCGAGGCGGAGAGGAAGAGGATGAAGAACAGCGTCATGATAATCGACAATTTGAAGAAGGAATTCGAGGTCAAGATAAAATATGCGTTCAACAAGACCGAGTCCAACCGATATCAAACAGCTTTTTACGGGCGTGTCAGCTCAATTGTCAAAAAAATCAAGTTCGGAGAGATAGAGAAACTGGAGAAAGAGGCGAAACGGCTTCCGCGGCTCAGGAAGATGAAGACCGTTATAATCTCCGGTTATCCGAATGTTGGAAAATCGATCATATTGAGGAATCTGACTGGGCACAAGGTCGAGGTTGCCAGCTATCCTTTTACTACTAAAGGGCTTTTGCTCGGCTATCTTAAGAAGGGCTATGAAGAGATACAGCTTATAGACACCCCAGGTATTCTAGATAGGGCGATAGACAAACGGAATCCAATCGAGAGGCGGGCGGCTCTGGCGCTGAAATATCTATCAAAAGACATCCTATTTGTTGTGGATTCTTCTGAAGCGTGCGGCTACTCGATTGAGGCGCAAAACAGCCTGATGAAAACCATAGAAAAAGAATTCAAGCCGAAGATGCTTATAGTTACGACGCATGCTGATTTGCCCCAGAAAGAGTTCAAATCCGACCTGAATATCAATTCTAATGATGGCAAGGACATAGAAAAACTCGCCAAGAAGATTTTTGAGTTCTTTAGATAACTATTAAATATCACTGCGCAACATATAGTAATACCTCATTTTAGGTGATAACATGACGGTTTCTATCGATGAAAAATTGCGGCAGATTGGGGTTCTGATGGATGTAATCCTGGACGACACGGGCGTGCCTAGGAACATCAGGCAGACCATAACTGACGCGAAAAAGAGGATAATGTCGAAAGAGGGGGAGCTTGACGTTTCTATCGCCAGTGCCATATACATGCTCGATGAGATCTCAAACGACATAAACATGCCGTTCCACGCCAGGACAGATATCTGGAACGCGATATCCGAGCTCGAGAAGCTGAAGGAAGAAATAAAAAAATAGATGGGAAATCTTTTTATTCTACGGTCCCCTAAATACAGTACGCATTCTAGAAAGTAAGTCGTCCAGGACAAAGGTTCGACCCAAGATAAGGCCTCGCGCCCGGGTCACGCCACGGTTGATGACATGCAAGCACAGGAAGTCATTGAAAATCTCAGGCAGAGAGGGTATCTGATTTCTCCAGAAGCGCTGAAAGCCGTACTAGATTCTGAAAATCCGGAAGAGCTGGCCAATCTTGCTCTCGATAACGCAAAAGACAAGCTGGCGATAGACCTTAATGACTTGAGGGCGAAAGAAACTGTTAAGCCTATTGAAAAGACTGAGGTCCGGGTGGAGAGAACAGATTTCAAGCCGTTCGCCAAGGAGATAGAGAGCCAGATAAAACTGCACAAGAACTCCGATAACAAGACATCGGGCACTCTAGAGGACTTTGTCGAGTATTTCCGGAGCAGATATAAGCAGTTGAGCGAGGTACTTAACGCCAGGTCGGGAAACAACACTATTAGCATAGCTGATTTGAAGAAAAAGCCTGGCGAGAGGGCTAGGATAATCGCGATAATAAGCGAGAAACGCAGGAGCAAGAATGGGCATATGCTCTTGATGATAGAAGATCTGACTGGCGCGATAACTGCGCTGGTGCCTGAGGGCAATCGCAGCCTGATTTCTTTCAGCGAAACTCTAGTCTTGGATGAGATAGTCGCCCTTGATGGCAGGAAAAGCAAGGACCTGTTCATAATAGACGCAATCTTCGAACCAGATATGCCGATAAAGGAGCTGAAGACTACTGAAGAGGATATCCTGCTCGCGACGATGTCCGACTTTCATATAGGCAGCAAGCTTTTCATGCAGAAGAACTTCGAGAATTTTGTTGCATGGCTGAACGGCGATTTCGGCGACGACAAACTAAGGGACGTGGCATCGCGCGTGAAATATGTCACGATAGCCGGTGATTTAGTTGATGGGATAGGTGTTTATCCGGGCCAAGAAGAGGAATTGTCTATAACGGACATATTCGAGCAGTATGAGGCTTTTTCCGACTATATACTGCAGATACCCGAATACATACACGTAGTTATCTCACCAGGCAACCACGATGCTGTGAAGACCGCTGATCCGCAGCCGCCGATACCTAAAGAACTCTTACCAGAATTATACAAGATGTCCAACATAACTTTCGTGCCGAGCCCCGCGACGATAGAACTGCATGGGTTGAAGACTCTGATATATCACGGCACATCGTTCGATGGCATCATAGCCGCCATTCCTAATCTTAATTACGAACAGATAGAGAAAGTCATGATAGAGACTCTGAAGAAACGGCATCTGCATCCAATCTATGGCGAGAAGCCGATAACACCAGAAAGGACTGACCATCTTGTGATAAACGATATACCTGACATCTTCCATGCGGGCCACATACACAAGAACGCCTATGAGAAATACCGCGGAGTCATGTGCATCAACTCAGGCACATGGCAGGAAGTGACTCCATACCAAGTTAAGCTTGGGCATAAGCCGACGCCGTGCATATTACCTCTAGTAGGGATGAAGAGCGGAAAAATTAATGTGATAAGGTTCGACAAGGCGATTTGATGGATATACCAGAATACCATCTGATGCTCGAGAAAGAGGCCAACAGACTTTATGAGATTGCGCAGAAAGCGAGAGGCAGGGGGCTCGATGTGAAAGGCGAAGTGGAGATTCCGCTCACGAAAGACTTAGCCAGCAGGGTCGAGGGGCTGGTCGGACCGCCAGGTATTGCCGCCACTATAAGCGAATATTCAAAGACGAACAGCAGGGAAAAAGTTTCGCTCATGATTATAGCGGACATAATCAATGGCAAGATAGGAAAGTTCGATAGCGACGAAAAAAGGGCTGAGCAGTGCGTAAGAACTAGCCTCACTATCCTCACTGAAGGAGTTACTGCTGCGGGAACCGAGGGGATATCGAAAACCACCATAAACACTAATGCTGATGGAAGCAAGTATCTATCGATATTTTTCGCCGGGCCAATAAGGTCGGCTGGTGGAACAGCCGCAGCGCAGGCAGTCCTACTGGCAGATTATGTCCAGAAGCTGTTGAACCTGCAGAAGTACATACCTACCGAGACCGAAGTCGAGAGATATGTGGAAGAGATAAACATCTACCACAATTCTATTACCAACCTCCAATACAAGCCTACGGATGATGAGGTGCGCTTCATTGTTAGGAATTGCCCTGTCTGCGTTGATGGCGACCCTACCGAGCAGATAGAGGTCGCTGTCTATAAGGGGCTGGAACGCGTCCCTACGGACAGAATAAGGGGTGGAATATGCCTGGTCATTTGCGAAGGGATTGCCCAAAAGGCGACAAAGATTCTCAAATTCACGAAAAAACATAATCTCGGCTGGGAATGGCTCGAAGGCTTGATAAAAGTTGAAAAGAAAACCGGCACAGAAGACGAGAAGACAAAACCCCTAGATAAGTATCTCGGGGATATAGTCGGGGGCCGCCCTATTTTCGCATATCCATCGATGCCTGGCGGATTCAGGCTGAGATATGGTCGTTCGAGGAACTCGGGCATAGCCGCCAAATGTATTCATCCTGCGGCGATGTACGTGTTAGATGAATTTCCTGCTGTAGGCACGCAGTTCAAGATTGAGCGACCTGGAAAGGGCGCGGTGATAACGCCTTGCGATTCTATCGACCCGCCGGTTGTCAGGCTGAAGAACGGCGATGTTGTGGTCGTCGATACGGTCGGCAAGGCCCTGGAATTAAAGGACGAGATAGAAGAGATACTGTTCTTGGGCGATATCCTGATATCCTACGGTGATTTTTCGAAAGCCAATCATCCCTTGCTTCCTGCTGGATTCTGTGAAGAGTGGTGGGGGCTGCTCGCAAAGCATCATCACATAGATATAGACCCGCGAAAGGTTGCGATGGACGAGGCTATAGAGCTCTCGGAAAAATACAAGATACCTCTACATCCCAAGTACACTTATTTCTATGGCGATATCAGCAAGGAGGAGCTAGTCAGCCTTGCCAGATGGATGAAAACAGGAGAGATGGACACGTTAGATGGCCTCGATGGAAAATCTATAACCCGCTTCATTCTGAACCTTGCCCCTGAAAAAAGGATATTGGAGAAATTGTGCTTGCCGCACCGGGTGCTGGAAGGCAATATAATAATCGGCAACGCCTCCGCTTTCCTGAAAAGCCTCAATCTTGACGAGATAATCAGGCTCGCTCCTGAGAAAAATAGTTCTCTTGAGCTGATAAACGCCTGCTCCCCGTTCCCTATAGCAGACAAATCAGCCACATACATAGGCGCGCGGATGGGAAGACCCGAAAAGGCGAAAGAGAGGATGATGGCCCCTGCGCCCCAGGGGCTGGTTCCTGTCGGCGAATACGGCGGCAAGACCAGGAGCATCGTGAAAGCGTCCGAGCGCGAGAGCATAACGCTCGAGGTGCCGCGCCTGATCTGCCCGTCCTGCAACAAGCCAGTATTCGGCTACCGCTGCCCGGACTGTGGGGGCAGGACAGAATTTTTCAGGACATGCAGCAGGTGCGGAAGAAGCGCAAAAGGAGTTGTCTGCGACTACTGCGGTGAAAAAACCCTAGCTTACTATAAAGTGGCTGTGAACCTCAAGACCACGCTTGCGAATGCCTCTGCCAAAGTGAAAGAAAAGCCTGTTGCGAAGCTCAAGGGCGTGATAGGGATGATGAACCCGAACAGATTCTTCGAGCCGCTGGAGAAAGCCATTCTGAGGGGAAAGCATTCCATTTATGTATTCAAAGATGGAACGACCAGGTTTGATGCTACTGATGCGCCTGTCACCCATCTTAGGCCGGCGGAGATAGGCACATCGATCGAGCGACTAAAGGAGTTGGGCTATCTACACGACTATCTGGGCAATGAGCTAAAGGACATCAACCAGATAATCGAACTGAAGCCGCAGGACATACTGATTTCCGAGAACGGCGAGAAGTATATGATGCACGTCGCCAATTACCTGGATGATTTGCTTGAAAGATTCTATGGGCTCGAGCGGTTCTATAATGTCAGCAAGCGCGAAGACCTGGTGGGCCATCTGATTATGGGATTGGCGCCGCACACCTCTGTGAGCGTGCTCGGCAGGATAATAGGCTTCACGAAAGCCTCTGTCGGTTATGCGCACCCGTATTTCCACACAGCGAAGAGGAGGAACTGCGACGGGGATGAGGACACAGTGATGCTGCTGTTGGATGCGCTGATAAATTTCTCGAAGAGCTATCTATCCGACAAGCGCGGATCCTCGATGGACGTGCCTCTTGTATTGAACATCAAGATAGACCCTAGGGAGGTGGATGATGAGGTGCATGAGATGGAGATAATAGACCATTTCCCGCTCGAGTTTTATGAAGCGACGCAAAAAAGGCTGAACCCTAAAGACGTTACTATAGAGACTGTTGCCAACAGGCTGGGCAAGAAAAATGATAGTTCAGGCTTCAAATTTACCCATGACACCAGCGCTATAGATCAGGGTCCCAGGTCCAGCCGATATGTACAGCTAAAGACAATGGCTGAGAAAGTCGATTATGAGCTCATCCTTGCGGAAAAAATCAGGGCGGTCGATGAACGCGATGTGGCGGCCAGGATACTCAACTTCCACTTCATGAGAGATATCTACGGCAATCTCCGTTCGTTCGGACAGCAGAGGTTCAGATGCGTGGACTGCAATGAGAAGTATAGGCGCGTGCCTCTATCAGGGAAATGCAACAAGTGCGGCGGAAAGCTGCTATTGACCATAAACAAGGGCGGGATAGAAAAATACCTCACGATATCCAAAGACATAGCGCAGAAGTATGGGCTATCGGACTATCTCAAGCAGCGGCTGGTCCTTGTTGAAAAAGACTTAGCCCTGATATTCCCTGAGGAAAAGACGCAGCACTCGCTCTCCGAGTTCATGTGACTATCTTTGTATTACGATTTCTGTGTCATGACTAGAATCAGTATCAGGATTGCCACCAGCACTAGCGAGTACAGGCCTAATTTTGTGGTAACCAGCCATTTTGTCGTCTGGTGCAACGAGCTTCCCTCTTTAACCTGCTCTGTTGCGCTGGCTGCCCCGCGCATGAGCCTATGAGTGGCTGCTGAGCCCGCTGCGCTAGACAAATCAGCCCATCCAGAGGGGCTCTTCATCTTCTGTAACGTGTCTGCAGTCACCTCGAGCCAGCCCTTCTCGCGCTCTGGCACCTCCTGTATGTTCAGCGGATATCCTGTGACCCCATCAACCTCTATCTTCTGGACCATGCTTGATAGCTCGACAAAAACAGTCCATATGGGCCAGTAGACCATCCTTATGCCGGAGATAGTGACGCTGTCCTTTTTTAGGCCTAATTGGCTCGCGAGCTTAACTCTGCCCGAGTCCTTCAGCTCGTCCCTGGTAACCGCTGGCTGTTCTATCTCATACTGGATGTCGTGGCTTATCTCCTTCTCATAGCTGACCGGCTGCTTTTCGATCACATCGACCAGAGAAGGCTCGAGCTTGCCATTTATGCCGTTCATGGCCATTAAGCCTGACGTACCTTGAGAAACAGTCTGATTCCCCTTCTGCTCTTCCACTATAATGTCGTAGTTGAACAGATAAACCGGGTTATACACAAGCTTGAGATTAGCAAGCTCAAAATTCTTCCAGTTCCTCTCCTTAAGGATGCTCTCAAGAATAGAAAGGATATCTTGCGTCTTGACCACTAGGGCCAAAGCGGGATTCTCAAGTACCATGGGGAAATAAGGGAAATATGGTTCTTATTTCTTTGCTATCTTGACGTTTGCCGGTGTGATTAACACTTTAGTGTCGCTCAGCCTAGCTATGTCTCCATTGATGTCGTGTATTGTCCCTTTTATCTCCGACACAGCCTGTCTCAGCTTTATGGTGTTCTTTTTGTACAGCGGCTCTATGTTCAGCAGCACTATATTGCCCTTCTTCAGTTCGTCGTTGACCTTCTCCACATCCGCGATATCCTGGAGAGCGCATGGTCTGACCCACATGTCAGCCTGTTCCTCTAAAAGGTCGCCCTCTTCGATTCCGAGAGTGTTCAGGTAGTCCTCGATGTCTGTGCCTTTAGTGCCACCCAATTTCAGTTTTCCAAGAATGCCCATCCGATTACCTCCAAAAGATTTATCTATGTTGATGTTATAATTAATACGCTCTATAATTTAAATCTTTCTAAGAAGGGGTCAGATGGACGATATTTTTGAGAAGGAAATGCAGAAGGACACGGTTTTTCTAGACAGGAACGTGCTCAGCTCCCACTATATACCGGATACGCTGCCCCATCGCGAGCGGGAGATAGAGAAGATCATGAAGACGCTCAGCCCTGCTCTGAAGGGAAAGCCCCCTCGAAACCTATTCATTTATGGGAAAACCGGCACAGGCAAGACGAGCACCACGAAACACGTCATAGAGAAGCTGCTCCAGGTCAAGGACAAGTACAAAGTGGGCGTCGACAGCATCTACATCAACTGCCGCATGCTGAACACCAAATATCAGGTGCTGCTGAAGTGCGCCGAATTCTGCAACCCGCGGAAAAACTTCATAGGCTTTCCGTTTTCGGTGCTGCTTGACACGGTTATAGACTATACCAGGACAGGAAAGACGAACTTCATTATAGTATTGGATGAGATAGACAAAGTCAAGAACCTCGATGATCTGGTGTATTCTTTGACGAGGGCCAATGAGGTTCTGGAGACCGGCCATATGGAGATTATAGGCATCACTAACAACGTCACGTTCAAGAAAGAGCTCGACCCGAGGAGCCGATCGGCCCTATTAGAAGATGAGATAGTCTTCCCCCCGTACAACGCAGAACAGCTACAGGCGATAGTCAAGCAGCGCGTCAAGCTGGGATTTAAAGACAGGGTGATGAGCGATGCCGCGGCCAATCTGGCGAGCGCCCTGGCCGCGCAGGAGTCTGGAGACGCAAGATATGCATTAAACCTCATATTGAAGGCAGGGGAGATAGCTGATGATGATGGCCTGAAGAAGATTGGCGAGAACGAAGTTACTAGGGCAAGGAAGAAAGTCGAGGAAGAGATAGTCTACGATGTTATTGCAGGCCTGCCAGAGCACCAAAAGATAGTGTTATACGCCATTGCGCTGTTGACGCTAGAAGGAAGCCACTATCACAGGCTTGATGGCACTGGCGATGAGCGAGTCCTATTTTCAGGCGAGGTCTATGAAAAGTATGAGAGCATCTGCCGTGACATGGACAATACCTCGAAGAGCGCGAGATGGGTGAGAGAGTATATCAACGAGCTGGACATGCAGGGCCTCATAACAATAAGCCTATCGGGAAAAGGAGTGAGAGGCAACACCACATTGATTAGGTTAGCGTTCCCTGCTGAGAAAGTCAAGGAAGTAATCGAGAAGAAGCTCGAAAGATAGATATAAATATTGCAGAGGTCTAATCTTTTTGGTGGTTTGATGTACTGGCTCAATCTGTGGATTAATACTTTCCTGAGAAAGGTCAAGGTTAAATACACTTGGCAGGACGGGCTTCTCTCTGTAGTCTATTCATCTGTAATCATAGGGCTTCTGAACTTTTTGTCCTCGCTGATGGGCGTGGGGGTCGATGTTATTAGTTCTTTCGCAGTCAGCGTAATTGTGGTGCCTATAGCTGTCCTGGCTTTGCTGATAATATTCATTGCAGTCTTCAGATGGACCGCAAAAATGCATAATGGCAAAGGCAGCTTCAAGAAGGATTTGGCTGTCGCCGGAACCTACTTAGGTAGTTTCATCTTCGTCGCGGGAATAGTCTCGTTCATCATGGGCCTTATAATGACCGGTGCCTTCTCGAGCGCTGACGTGAATTTCTTCCTGATGGCGCTAGTCATGGGCATTATGCTTGCATCTATAGCGTATCTGGCGATGACCGTGCTAGGGATTTGGCTGCAGGAACTAGCTGTCGCAGAGAAGCTGGATATATTCTCGACAGCGAAAGCGATGGGTCTGAGCCTTGCCATAATAATTATAGTTGCGGCAGCTGTGCTAGGGGCCTTAATGGAATTATCTCTTGGCCCCTATAAAGCGGCGCTGGCCCAGTATGGAACAACGGGTGTATGAATGAACCCTGCATGGTATCTGGCCAGCTGGTTCTTTAATTTTATTTCAATCGCCATAATAGTCGGGCTGGCCGCCAGGGCGCTCAAGATAAGGATAGAAGAACATAAAATCTCGGGCGCGTTCTTTATTTTCTTCTTGCCAGTATTGCTAGAACTAGTGTCTTTCCTCGCTTTCGGCAGGCCTTTCGTCTTCAATCTCTCGTTCTAACGACCATTTCAGCAGGACATCGAGCATCTGCAATTTATCCGTGACTTTCACTCGTTCCTTTTTCAGTTTCTCCAGCTTCTCCCCTATAATCTTCCTCTTGAACTCCAGCTTCTTGTCCGCACTCTCCTTGATTGTGTCGCCCACAAGGCCAATCTCGCTGGTTTTCGCCTCCACCAGGCGCCTGCGGTAATCTGAATTATTGACGAAAGTCTCGACAATCTTCCTGTACTTGTTATCGGACATGTGCCTCATGGGCAGCGCCACCTTCTCAAACGCATCGCGGTAGTCTTTTTCCGTGGCCATCTTCAGCATGTGCTCCCAGTACAGGGGGTCGGTGAGCCTGGCTACTTCAGTAAGCGCGTTGCTGGACGCGGTGTCTCTGTGCAGGCGGTGCCAGAACCTTATCTGCTCTGTCAGGCTGTCTCTCCGCATAGCTGTCTCAGTCATCTGCTCTACCAGCCTGTCCTTACCTGGAAATACTAGTCTTCCGTTCTCTGTTCTCAGTATCCCTCCGCTACCAGAATAGGCGCGGCATGCCTCGTCTATGGAGAGTTTCCGCGTGAACCTGGAAGATTTTATAAAGTCCGGTAGCCTATCTATTAGCGCCATAATAAGACAAGGAAATTCTGTTTTAAAAAGTGATACCATGTTTGGAGGAATCGACCCGAAACAGATGGCCTCGATGATGAAGAAGATGGGGATAAAGACCGAAAATATAGAGGCTACCGAGGTAATCATCAAAGGGCCCAAGACCATCGTCATACGCGAGCCGCAGGTCAGCATTGTAGAAATGCAAGGCCAGAAGACTTTTCAGATTACGGGCAGAATAGAAGAGAAAATAGAAGAGGCTAGTTCTGAGGACATACATATGGTTATGGAGCAGACCGGCGCAAGCGAGGAGAATGCCAGGAAAGCGCTCGAAGAAAGCAACGGCGATATAGCCGAAGCGATAATGAAATTGAAAGGTTAGGCTTTCTTTGTTTGAACATATACTATTTCATCATACAAAACCTTAAAGCTTGTTATGAACGGATAGCTGGAACCGTTGTCGGCCATTGCCAGCGTGCCCTCGGTCGTCGATATGCCGTTCATCATCGTGATGAAGATATCATAATTTTTTCCGTTGATGGTCACATTATTAGGCAAAACTAGATAGACATCCTTGTTCTGCTCGGTTATCGTAAAGTTATTCGCTGCAAAAACCGCTTTTACTGAGTTAATCTGATTATCGCTGGCGTATGGCGTTATTATCGTGAAATTCCCCTCCAACGGATTATTGTCCTTCGGAATTTTGAAGATGCTCGAATTGGTCTGTTCCTCCAACCCGTTTATAGAAACGCTGTCCAACCCCGCAAAATGGTAGCTGCCTTTGAACTGCACGTCCTTTATTCCGAGCACTTCTAGGGCCAATGTCTTATTATAGTCTTGGATCAATGAGAAATCTGTCAAGCTTAGCCCGTATTCCAGAATATTTTGCCTGTTTAGCAGCGTAGTTGCCTGTATTGCCGTATCTTCGCACTGCGCAGGCAGCTTGGTTATTGAATAATTCAGGTTAGTCACTATATTGCTGCAGGATAATTTGATTGTATCATCTGCCTCCCCTGAATACAGCACCAGCGCATTCAGCGATTGGTTGCTCCTTGCAGTTAGGCTGTAATTTCCGTTCGACGCGCTAAACATGAAGCTTTTCGGCACAGCTATCTTCGCCTGTGTGATTGGCAGCGGACTAGCCTGTGTGACAAAGAATATGCTAAACCTCAGTGCCAGGCGGAAGCCTATCTTCTGCATCTGGCTCAAGTTCTCTATAGGCACGTCTATGCCGTACAGATAGCCGTTGCCATACGGATTTAGGGACACAGTGACGTTGTAATTGGCTATATCTGGTATCGAATCCAATATAGACTCAGCCACTGCACGGCTGTTTATGTTTGAAACGCCCACATAACGAATATAAGGCTGAACCCCTATAATCTTTCCTACAAAGGTACCCGAAAGGGCGTAAGAGGTCGGATTCGCCGTCTCATTCAGAAGCTCTATCTGCTTCGGCTGGTTGATGAAGAAATATTCCGCCGGTCCGGCTGACAAAATCAGTATTATGGCAACGATCAATATTTTCGTTTCAAATTTCATGTGAACACCATGGACATTGTTAGAATCTCATTCACGGGCAAGATCAAAGATACTGGCAAGGTTTTCGACACCACGCATGCCGATGTGGCGAAGAAGGCCAATATCTACAACGAACATCTCACTTACGGTCCTACGCCGATGATCATAGGCGACAAGCGGCTCATCGTCGGTCTCGAAAACGCGCTTGAGAAGATGAAGCCGAATGAGAGCATGACCATCGAGATAGCCCCAAAGGAGGCATTCGGTGATAGAGATCCGGAACTTGTTAAGTTAGTGCCGCTGCAGGTTTTTAAGACTAACGGGGTCGATCCGAAGCCAGGAATGATGGTGGTGCTGGAGAACAATCTGCCTGGAAAGATACAGTCCGTTTCTAGCGGGCGCGTGAGGGTGGATTTCAACCACGAGCTTGCTGGAAAGACGCTCATCTACGACCTGAAGCTTGAGGAGAAGATAACCGACGAGAAGGAGACGGTCAAGGCGCTTTTTGAGATGGTGTTCCCGCAGATGCCGACCACAGAGCTGAAGGTAAAGAAGACCGAGAAGGACATAGAGATAGTGCTGCCCAAGGACTGCACCAAGCTGCAGGATTTGCAGGCAAGGAAGATAACGCTGATAAATCACATAAGAAAATATGCGGGCCTGGATAAAATCCGCATTACGGAAGAGTATTAACCGTAAAGCTTTATATAGCGGTTATACCCCTAATAAGAACAATCATCCAATCAAATCTCATTTTATCCTAATGGAGCTGAATTTAGTGGAAGAAGGTAAGAAGGGAACTACTACTATAGGCCTGTTATGCACAGACGGGGTCATACTCGCTTCCGAGAAGAGGGCGAGCATGGGGAACCTTATAGCAAATAAAGAGGCGGACAAGGTCCTCAAGATACAGGACCATTTAGGCATAACAATCGCCGGCTCTGTCGGAGACGCGCAGACCATAGCCAGGATAATGAGGGCCCAGACCGCATCCTACGAGATACAGCGCGGGAGAAAGATAACAATCGACGGGGCCGGTACTCTATTGGCCAATATCCTGCAGCAGTCGAAATACTTCCCATATTTCATACAGCTTCTGATGGGCGGATACGACAGCAAACCGAGATTATACTCATTAGATTTGACGGGCTCATTTATGGAAGAGAAATTCGTGTCAACAGGCTCAGGCTCACCTACCGCATACGGCGTATTGGAAGATAAGTATAAGGAAAACAAGACAGTCAAGGAAAACCTGCCCATAGCTATTAGAGCACTGAAGGCGGCGATGGAACGCGATATCTATTCGGGCAACGGGTTGAATATAGTTGTTATCGACAAGAAGGGTTTCCACAAGCTGTCTGAAAAAGAATTGACGGAATACGCATAACGCGGATTATATTCATTGAAGGCGATTTTTTGAATGAATTTCTGAAAGAAATGAAAGAGAAGATAGACCAAATGCTTCCGAAGGAGGTAGAAATAACCAGTGTGGACATTGAGGGGCCAGAGATAGTCATCTACACGAAAAATATCGGCATGTTCCTCAATGATGAGATGCTGATAAAGGGCCTTGCCACACACCTCAAGAAGCGCTTTGTGATTAGGCCTGATTCCAGCATCCTCATGGACCCGGAGCAGGCTCTTGCGAAGATAAATGAGATAATCCCGACAGAAGCGGGCATCGAGAGGATAAATTTTGATGTCAACTTCAACGAGGTCGTCATAGAGGCAAAGAAATTGGGGCTGGTCATCGGCCAGGGCGGAGAAACCCTGAAGAGGATAACGTTCGAGACTGGATGGCTGCCGAGACTATTGAGAACTCCTACAAGCAATTCAGAGATAATGCGCGGGATACGGGACATGCTCATAAAGGAGAGCAAAGACACTAAGGCCATGCTGAAAAAGGTCGGAAAAAACATCTACCGAACACCGGCCAAGCCAACTGAGTGGATAAGGATTACCGCTCTCGGAGGCTGTAGAGAGGTGGGGAGATCCTGCCTGCTGATAGAGACCCCAGAAAGCAAGGTTCTGCTGGATTGCGGCCTCAATGTTGCGTCGACAGAGAACGCTTTCCCTTACTTTAACAGCATCGACTTTTCCATGGACCAGCTGGATGCGGTCATCATAAGCCACTGCCACATGGACCACTGCGGTTTCCTGCCTTATTTATTCCAGTACGGATTTGATGGGCCGGTCTATTGCACAACACCCACTAGAGATTTGATGGCTCTCTTGCAGGAGGACTACATAGAGGTGCTGGCGAAGAACGCAAAAACGCCCCTCTACAGCGAGAAAAATATCAAGGAGGTCGTGAAGCACTGTATACCGAGAGAGTACGGCGAAGTGACTGACATAACGCCAGACATTAGGCTAACGCTGCACAACGCTGGCCATATACTGGGTTCGGCGCTAGTCCATCTGCACATAGGCGAAGGCGCACACAATCTGCTCTATACAGGGGATATGAAGTTCGGATACACAGAGTTGTTCGACCCAGCTGAAACTCGATTCCCAAGATTAGAGACAATGCTTATAGAGAGCACTTATGGCGGCCAGGGAGATATCCAAGCGCCACGCTATGTCGGCGAAAAACAGCTCATTGACACGATACTGGAGACCACTAGTAAGAATGGTATTGTCCTTATTCCGACGTTCGCTGTCGGAAGGGCGCAAGAGGTCTCTCTCATAATCGAAAGCTATGCAAGACAGCATGGCTGGGATATACCTGTCTACCTGGATGGAAAAGCTAAAGAGGCGAGCGCCATCCACACCGCTTATCCAGAATACCTGAAGAAGAGCCTACAAAGGCGGGTGCTCCATAACGATTCGCCGTTCGACTCAAACATATTCCAGATGGTCGACAAGTCCAAGAGGCAGGAGATAGTGGACCAAGGACGCTGCGTGATACTCGCCCCAGCAGGGATGATGAATGGGGGGTCTGTAGTCGAGTATTTCAAGAGGACTTGCGAGGACCCGAAGAACACGCTGTTATTTGTGGGCTATCAGGCCGAGGGTTCGCTGGGTAGGAAGATACAGCGCGGGGTCAAGGAGATAGCCATGGACGATAATGGAAAGACCCGCGGCTTCAATGTCAACATGAAGGTCGTGTCTATCGAGGGGTTCTCAGGCCACGCAGATATCAACCAGCTGCTGGGCTATTTCAAGAAAGTTTCCCCGCGGCCAGAAAGAGTATTGACAATCCACGGCGAGGAGAAGAAGTGCATAAACCTCGCCAGGACGTTCTCATATAAGTTCCATGTGGAATCGAGCGCGCCTAGAAACCTGGATTCGATAAGGCTGAAATAGCTTAGCGTCTTCTCTGTTTCGATATCCTAACGAACGGCGAGACCTTCTCTTCCTCTATTTCCTTGGCATGCCCATAGATCTTGTCGCCGGCCTTCAGGCGCTTTCCTATCTCAACAAGCTTTTTTTCAAACGGGTCCTCGATGTGGCGCGAATCTATCATCAGCCCATTCCTGTATAACGGCAACGAGTTTAGGACAAATTTCTTGACGTCTGTAGGAACGTATCTCTTGCGTTTCCCTCCGAGCCTGTCATAGCCAGTGACGTCTTTCAAGTCGCTCTCATACCTCTGCATTATCTTGTCCGCGTCTCTTGGAATGCCCCTCATTGCCATGAACTGCGGCGTCTTTGCGGACAGTTTCGACGGCTGGTTTAGATAGCTGCGCAAAAGAGTCATATAATCCAGTCTTGCGGATTCGTATTGGTATTGGGCCTGCGAGTTCAAGAAATTCGCGCGCCAGATGTTCTTTATAACTTCATCCAGCTTCTCTTTCGGCACCTCTTTGATGGCCTTGGGCAGTTCGTAATGAAGCTTCTTGCCTATCAACGACCAGGCCCGCGCCTGCGCCCTGACCGGATGCACGCCCGAATTTATCATTCGCCCCATCAGGCGCTCCAATTTTTCAGCGATCTTCTTCTGCATGCCGAGCACTTCGGGGTCGCTGGAAACATATTCCCTGTTCAATCTTTCGAGGTCCATCAGAGGTGTCCGTGTCATCAGGATGTTGCTCGCTCTTTTTGCGTCGGCAACAAGTATCGCTCCGCTCTTCATCTCTCCCTGGATGTTCTTGACGTCCTGGCGCATCGTCTTCGGCATCTTAGTGAAGTTTCCGCCATAAGAAGCGTACATCAAGGCTTCGGCCCGTTTCTTGACCCAGCCGTAGGATAATCCGTGTCGTTTTGCGAACGAATCGAGCGTGTCGAAACGCAGATTGTTGGGTGTCTTTATGACTAAGTCTATCAGTTCCCTGTATAGCCGGGTGCTTTCAGGTCTCAGAGCCATGACTATCTATATAGGTTTAGAAAAAGAGACTTTATAAAACGACTATGTCATTTTCTGGCGTTACGTGCTGTGGGTTGAGCGGGCACATCCACGTCCCTGTCACCGGGTCCTGGATCAATGCTATCGAATACCCTCTCTCAATGTAGCACGGCCTGCAAGACCGTTGGAAATTCGTCATACAATCACCGTTGCTATAGGAAGGGAAAATGGATTTATAAAGCTTTGCCAATCGTTGGCTATGCACCTTAACCCCTGATAGCGATTTACTTTAGGTTCAGATAGGGCAGTTTAGGTATAAAAATCAGAAAAGTAAATGGTTATAATCTGTTATTAAAACTTAGCATCTCCGCTTCCAAAATATTTCAAGGACACAAAATCCCAGTATAATGCAAATCTGATTAATGGAGCATCTCCGTATTTATCTTTAATAGCAGAAACGCCGTACTGTCTAATTAATTGTATAATCATTTCTTGAGTTTTTTTAATAGAATCATTAACTGAAAGCCCAGCAATTAAACCTAAAATCATTGAGCAGTATATTCTTTCAAATGGTACAATATTCTCATCTTTTGAGGGGGTTGTCGATTTTGAAGGATCGGAAGATATCATAAATTGAAGCTCATATCCGATGTATGCTTCAGCTTTTCCTACTTCAACCGATAACTCCCCTAATTGTTGAGCAGAATCACAGGCAACAGCATAAATTATTTTTGAATCAAGTAGATGCATATTGTGTTCATCTAGTATTACCTCTTCAAATCCATGACCGTATACTTGATTTTGCGAACCGTGCCCGTTTAATATAACTAAACGTGGATTAGTTTTTAACGCTTTTTCAAAGTTACTTCTTATAACTTTGTTTTCTGTCAAATTTATTATACCATATTCATCAACTTTTTCTATTTTACTAAAAAGTTTACCAGAAAGATAGAACAATATAGAAGTCGCATAATCATGAGAAGGACGAGTAACTAAAATCATCTTTTTATCCATATTAAATCTTTCCAAAGGCTAATGTTTTTAGATAAGATGATTGGACCATTACTATTTGTTTGCCAAAGAGAGTATCCTGCTTAACTTCATTTATTAGATCTCGAACAGAAATTGGTTCTTTTTCTCCCAATAGTAATATTTTTGAATCTGGATTTAAGGTTTCAAATCTAGCAATTACAAGTTTCTTCATTTCTTCAGTTATATATTGTTCTGATAAAACGCTTTCGTTGGTCATAGCAATCCCAAATCATGCAGTTTATTTAATATTTCCTTCCCTAATTCAGTTTCATTTCTTATTTCGTCGTATGCTCTATCCCATGTATATGGTTTTTCATCTATAATTACAATTATCTCTGTTCTTTCATCCGTTAATAATTGTGAGTATACCTTTAAAAATTTATCTTTATACTCTTGTGAGCCATCCCCCATATAATTCTAAGCATATAAGGGACTCTTAATTTAAATATATGTGCTTAAAAACTCTGATGCGGAGAACTGCAAACTTATTCCTAGCTCTTCCATTTCTTGGATTAAGACGGTTATGTTGTATGCTAGAATCTTGCAGAGGAGCTCGTTTTCCTGCGCAGTTCGGTTCTTGCTTTTCAGAGTATCGCCGAACTTCTTTTTAATCGCGCTAAACACTGATTCCACATTGCTTCTCTTATGGTAATGTTCGTAAAACTCCTCCTTATTAAACTGGAAATAATGATATGTCTTTTTCCAAAGCAATGAACCACGCGCCTTGCCGGTCGTATTGCTTTTGAAAGGGATATACGGGGTTGCACCCGCTTCTGAAACCGCTCTCAGGTTGTCTTTACTTGAATAAGCCTTGTCTGCGCTTACCTCTTTTATGGCAAAGTCCTTAGCGGTTGCCTCTATCAATTCCCTAAACTGGGGAGAATCAGCACCATTAATTCCCGTTACTTTTACCGCAACTACTGTATTGGTTTTCACCCCGCAAACAATATGCGCCTTTAGCCATTCATGCTGTCTTTTGAGCGCATATTTCTGTTCTGCATACTGGCCAAAACATCGTGTTCTAAAACCGCTCGAATCAACAGCGAAATCAGTCTCAACAGAACTCAGGGGTCTCGCAGTAATACTAATTAACTCATGTAGGATCGGAGTCAGTTCTTCCTTATTCAAAAGCTTGGAAACCGCGTTAAAATGCGGAGCTTTACCTATCTGCTCTCGCTCAACGGCATTCGTATATAGTGAATGCGCCCTTCTGCTTGAAAGCTGCGAGTACACCTTCTGAACCGCGCAAAAGATGGTTTCACGTAGGCTAAGTCTTGGCCGTCCAAAGACTTGCTCGGACTCTTGCACGTTTTGAACCAAGTCTCTCAACAGTTCATCGAATAGCCGAATCTCTTTGGTTTGAGCGTTATTGTACGCCACCCAATTTTGCTGGTACATTGCCCCTATAGCTTGTTTTTCGTTCATTTTCATCAAGTCATTATTTCATTATTACATTTTAATATGTAAATATATAGATATTCAAGTATATAAACATATCATTGTTACATTTTAAAATACACATATATTTATATATAAGAATGTAATTATTATATTGATCAAAATGGCTGGAAGACCTAAAAAAGAAAATTCAGAATCAATAAGCTTTGCAATATACAAAAAAACATGGCTACTATTGAAAGACCTGGAACACTTATACTTACAGAGAGATAAAAAGAAACCAATGAAGGAAATCGCTCATGAAGCAATAGAAGAGTTGTACAACAGAGAAAAGGCGAGTAAATGAGAAATAAATTTTGCTCAAGAGATAACTTACATAATGAGAGTGATGTAGAACAGTTTTTTGTTATAAAATTACTTGAAGATTTGGGTTTTACAGATGATTACGTAAAGACTAAAACGAGTATTCCTAAATTTCAAATTGGAAAAAGAACCAGTAGAAAGAATTACAAACCAGATTATATTTGTTACTTAGATAAAGCAAATAAGAAACCAGTTATAATAATAGATGCTAAAAGTCCAAATGAGGGAGCTGATGAGGGAATATCGGACTCACAACTTTATACAGCAATAATCAGAAGGAATCTTTCTGCCCCAAAGCCTAAGCAATATTGTATAGGGATAAATGGTTTAATATTTATTGTAAAAGAATTTGAAAGTGATAGAGAAAAAATAAAGTTAAACTTTGAGGATTTTCAGGATAGTAATAGAAAATTTGAAGAATTAAAGTCATTATTATCATATTCAAAACTCAAAGAGGAATACGAACAGTTAAGAGGAAGACCTTTAGAAGAAGAAGAATTTGAATTTTATAAACCAGAAGTAAGCGAACTTGAAGGAATATTCAGAGCATGCCATAATTTAATTTGGAAAAAAGAGAAAATGAAGCCTACGGATGCTTTCTATGAATTCTCAAAACTTTTTTTTGTTAAGCTGTTTTATGATAGAAAGATTCATAAAGATTTTATAGAAAGACATTTGATACCACGAATTGATGATTTCATATTCAGTACAAATTACATTGAACAGAGAGCGGAAATTAGGAATCCTATAAATAATCTCTTTAAGAATATAAGAGATGATTTAGAAAGAGAGATAAGAGAACGCAATAGAAAACGTATTTTCAAAAGAGATGAAGAATTAAATTTAAAACCGTCAACTATAAAAGCAGTTGTAGAACTGCTTGAACATTTAAACCTTTTTGGAATAGATGAAGAACTTAACGGTAGAATGTTCGAAACATTCTTAAGTGCCACCGTAAGAGGAAAGGATTTGGGACAATTCTTTACGACCCGAACAGTGGTAAAGTTTATGGTTCAATTAGCTGATTTAAAAGTTGGAGAAGATCATACAGATAGCGTTCTAGATGCTCTGTGCGGTAGTGGTGGGTTTTTGATAGAAGCAATGACTGATATGTTTAGCAAAGTAGACGGAAAACGAACCCTTTCTGATGTACAAAAGAAACATCTCAAAAATAAGATTGTTAGAGAATATCTGTGGGGAGTAGATGCCGATATAGATATATCTAGAATTGCAAGGATGAATATGTATTTACATGGTGATGGTAGTAACAGAATTTATTGGTTACCCGATTCTTTTGATAAAGAGTTTTTAATAGAAACTGAAGACTCAGAGCTTCAAGAAGAAGCAAGAGAACTCAAGAAAAAGATTAAAGATGAAAATTTAAAATTTGATGTAGTTTTGACTAACCCCCCATTTAGTATGCGATATACGACGAAAAAGCCAGATGAAAAAAGGATATTGGAACAATATGAAATTGCTACAAAACCAGATGGCAGTTTAAGAACTTCCTTAAAGTCTAATGTTCTATCATTAGAAAGATATAGAGATCTCTTAAAGCCACACGGAAAGTTGATTACTATAATTGATGAAAGCGTTTTAAATACAGATACAGAGAAAGATTTTAGGGATTTCATAAGAAAGAACTTTATAATAAAGGCAGTAATATCTTTACCAAAAAATACATTTGTAAACGCCGATACTGGCGTAAAGACATCAATACTTTACTTAATTAAAAAAGAAAGAGAAAATGAACAACAACCGGATATATTTATGACTATAATAGAGAATGTTGGTCATACAGATGCCGGGAAACCAAGATCTGACTTAAATGAATTACCTAAAATTCTGGATAAGCTTAAGGAGTTTGAACATGGTTAGAACTTTTGTTTTGAAGAATATTGAATTGGAAGATAGATTAGATGTGGCTTTTTATAATCCAGAATATAAGAAATTACTTAATGAATTCAACTCAATTATTTCTAAAAACCAAAATTTAAATTTATATGATCTTAAATCTATTTTATCAGAAGACAATCTAGCAATAACTGGTGGTGCAACCCCGTTAGGTGCGTGTTATTTGTATGATGGGGTTCCCTTTATTCGAATTCAGAATGTAACAGAACTTGGTTTAGATTTTACTGATATTGTTTTTATTAACCAAAGGACACATAACGAATTGCTAAAACGTTCAAAATTAAAAAATGGTGATGTTTTATTTACCATCACTGGAAGTTATGGTATATCCACCATTGTTCCAGATTCAATAAGAGAAGCAAATATAAATCAACATATTGCAAAGATCAGTGTAGATAAAGATAAGATAATACCCGAATACCTTTCTATTTTTTTAAATACGAATTTCGGGAAAATCCAATGTGATAGATGGGTAAGTGGTTCAACACGATTTGCTTTAAATTACCTCGCTATTAAAAAGATTAAAGTTCTCTATCCAAAAAATAAGCAAGTTCAAGAACAAATTGTCAAAGAAGTAAGTAAATGTTATAATCTATCTATTCAGGCAAAAGAAAAGTATAAATCAACGATGCAAGAAATGAGAAAAATTCCTGAAAAAATGTTAGAGATTGAAATTCCAAAGGAAGGAAACAAGCATTTTACAATTAAGATAACAGATTTACTATTAGAAGAAAGGATAGATGCACTGATTCAATCGCCTTATCTTAAAAAGATTTGGAAAGAGATTAAAGATTCGGACAAATCTAATGTTAAGTATGGTAGAGAGTTAAATATTATAAACCAAAGAATAAATTTTGAGAAAGATAAAACTAGAATATTTAAATATGTCGATATAGGTAATACTGAGAAAGATTTGGGTTTAATAACTGGATACGAAGAAGATATTTTAATAAATCTTCCATCAAGAGCAAGGCAAGTTATGAAAAATAATGATATTTTGATACCAAGACCAATAGGTTCTTCTGAAGGAATAGTTATAGTTCCAGAAGAATTTGATGGACAATTATGCTCTACTGGTTTTATTATTATCAGACCAACGGATAAAAAAGAAGCATTACTCTTATGGGCTATCCTCAAAAGTGATATTATACAAAAACAATTTTATTTTGTGCAAAGTGGAAGCCTACAACCAGAAATAACACCAAAAAACTTTAAGGAGAAAGTTTTAATTCCAATACCAAAAGATAACATAAAGAATGAAATCATCAATAAAATCGAAGAAAAGATAGATGAAGCTCAACGACAAAAACGAGTTTATGAAGAAAATTTAAAGAGAGCTAAAGAAACTTTCATTAATATGTTATTAAGAACTAATTCATAATCTCATGCCATCAAAGAAGCTTATATCTTCAAGATTCCAATCAACATAAAAAGAAATATTGAATAGCCCATTACCCGCTTCTTTAAGCTTTAAATCTTTAATATAACCTCGTTTTTCTGCCTTTACAAGCTTCTTGATTTTTTTATTATCTACTTGAAGTTTTATATGCATGATAAGGTATTGAATTTGATGACTTTAAAGGTTTTTGCAAATATCTTTAGTTTTAACTAGTTTTAACCTACTTTAGTCATAAAAGACTTTTTATGTAACTCCCATACTTTTTTGGGCAAAGCCATAATCAGGCATAATCTTATTTACCTCGTTAAACCTATTTGATTGCTATGGACAGAAATATCGAGATTATAAGACAACTTGCTGAATTGAAAGAAACAGAGTTTAGAGACGATCAACTTGAAAAAATTGGAATTCATTACAATGATAGAGAAGATTTGGTTAGAAAAGGATTTTTAAAAAGAGAAGGGGAATATCCTGAAAGGGTGTATTTTCTTTCTGGTTCTGCATATTCATTAATCTCTTCAAACCAACACGAAAAAATTGCTGAAAAAGGGTTTTCTTGGCAAAAATGGGGCATAGTAATTGCCAGTATCCTATCATTAGCCGCCATAATCCTAGCAATACTAAGCTACTTCAAATAAATCGACTTTGGGTGCAAAAACGTGACTTTAGGTGCGAAAATGGCTAAAAGTGCAAAGCCCCAATCGTTATAACGCTTATTAACAGGCTATGATAGAATATTATTCCTATGCCGCGCCCAAAGAAAGCATATTCAAGAAAAGCCGAGACCTATGATGAGGAAATGATAGGAAAATTCGGCGAGTACTATTTCAAGGTCATCAAGAAGATAATCGAGTTCGCGCAGCCACGGGAGGAGGATACGGTCCTGGATATGGGCGCCGGCACTGGGGCTGTCTCTTTTGCGATAGCGCCGCGCGTCAAGAAGGTCATAGCCATTGATATCTCCCGCGAGATGCTCGGCGAGGCAAGACGGAAGGCCGAAGACTCTAATATAGGCAATATAGATTTCATCGTCGGCGATTTCCTATCCCCGAACTATAGCGACAAGGTCGATGTGATTGTGTCTAATATCGCGCTGCACTGCCTGACGGACGCGGATAAGGAGAAAGCGATAAAGTTGATGTCGCACATGCTTAAAGAAAACGGGCGATTGGTCCTGGGCGATGTGATAGTGTTTTTCGACACGACGCAGAAAGAGGCTGATGAGGTGCTCAACGTGATACAGGAGTACATGGGGCGCAGCAGGAGCCGCGCGATAAAGGAGCTCAGGGAAGTGTTCAGAAAGCAACACCCGGTCAAGTTCGAGGATTTGGAGAGGATGCTGAAAGAAAACGGGTTCAGGATAGAGAAAGTGGATAAGATATTTTCCATAATCGGCGTCATAAAGGCGGTTAAAGCCACTAGTTCTCAAGGCTAAATATTTATGCTCAGGCTATGTTAAATGTCCTTATGAAACTGATTATAACTGGAACGCCCGGAACTGGTAAGACCAGCGTTGCGGATGTGCTGGGGAAGGCGCTCAAGCTGCCTGCAACCCACATAAATGATTTCGCGAAGAAAGAAAGGCTGGTTATCGGGAAAGAGCGCGGCTCCTACATTATAGACCTAAAAAAGCTGAAAAAGAAGCTTGCCAAGAAGGGCGGAATCCTCGAGAGCCATCTGCTGTGCGAGTTCCCGCTATCTAACTCGATAGTCTTTGTGCTTCGCTGCGACCCTAAGACACTAGAGAACCGGATGAAGAAAAGAAGATACTCTGTAAGGAAAATAAAGGAGAATCTGGAATGCGAGGCGCTAGATTATTGTACGATAAACGCGGAAAAGAACTATCGCAGAGTCTATGATATCGACACCACTGGAAAGACTATAAACCAAGTTGCCGATAAAATACTCAAGATACTAAAGAATGGGGGCAAAGCCGACAGAGTTGATTTCTCAAACTATTTCATGAGATGAGATGTATGAAAATAGTGGATAAGCCATGGGGACGTGAGATATGGTTCGCTGAGAACAAGCATTATCTCGGCAAGATACTGGAAGTCAATGAGGGGCATCGACTAAGTCTTCAGTACCATCAAAAGAAGCATGAAACGATGTATGTGCTCGAGGGCCTTATCAAGATGACGCACAATGGCAAGGGAATGGAGATGGGACCAGGAGATTGCCTTGAGATACTTCCAGGCGAACCGCACAGAGTCCATGCGCTGAAAAACTCTAAGATAGTCGAAGCGAGCACGCCGCACGTGGATGATGTGATTAGGCTGGAAGATGACTACGAGAGGCATCTCAAGTAGCGCGTAAGAGTCTTCTCATGACTTTTTTCTCTTCTTTTGGCTTTCTGATAAAAAATAGGCAGAACGCTATAAGGACTGCGGCGATTCCGCCATACAGCAGGATAGTGAAATCAAATCCTTGCGCTTGCTTCTCTCGTGGCACCTGGCCGGCAAAGAGAATGGCCTTGTTGTAGCTGCCGCCATTGTATGCGTCTGTGGCTTTCTTGAGGGAATCCTGGCCTCGCCTGCTTTCCATGAAGCCCTGTTTTGCAGACAAGAGCGCAGTCTTGGCCTCATTCTGGACTGCCCCCAAAGATGTGTTGAGATATCTATCTAATGAGTCCAGGCTATCGAAGAAATCCGCTACATCGCTCGGGGAGAAACGTGTGACCAACTCATTGAACTGGTCGGCCGGCTCTTTAGAGGAGAACGATATCGGGGAAAGGGCGTCGTACATCTTCTGCAGTTTCTTGTAATTCGACGATGCGAGCAAATAATCGTTTTTGGAATATGCGAGGCTAGCGTTGAATTCAAAATTCACGTCAGTGGCGACTGCTTTCTCGAAGCTAGCCAGCAATAGATTCACTGTCTCGAGTTTCTTCTTGGTCTCCTTGCCAGTATAGTTCTTCAGAAAATCCTGCGTCTCGCTATAGACGAGCGCTTCTATGTCATCGATCTCCAGAGCGTTATAGGCGGTTTTATATGCGCGCTTCAGCTCGGAGCATTCCGTGAAGATGCAGAGCTGAACTATCCTGTTATTAGCTTCAATAAATCTCTTTTCCAGCAGTGTCCTATTGGCTAAAACAGTCGTATTGTCTGAGCAATTATAGAATAAGTTCGCTGTGTACTCCTTGAAAAATATCTCGCCAGGGCTTATCGTGTTTATCTTGAACACCAGCGGATTCTCGAGATTGCCAATCAGGTTGAGTTTCTTAGTCACGGTCACGCCTGAAAACTTAACTGATGTCGGATTTCTTACGCTGATGAGCACGCGCGCTTTCGATAGGTTGCCACAAACGGGCTCTAGGAAATCGTATTTCACGGAGATGAAATCCCGTAAATAGTCGTTCGCGAGCGAGTTGAAGGTCGTTTCCAAATATTTTTCCATGTCATAGTACTTGCTATAGAGAATATTAAGGTTCGAGAGCTCGTCGAACGTCAGCGAGCCGTCAAAATCCTTCTCCATCCCGTCTATCTTCGCCCTATCCAGCTTCTGCGACACGCTTGGCTCCTGCAAGAATACGTGGTAATCTGCGAAATATCTGGCAAGCCGCTCCCTAGAAGAGTATAGTTTTTCCAACCCAAAATCTGCTTTCGCGCGCAGTTTAGAATCCAACCCCTGCACCGAGAGATAGACATCATCGCGCAGCGCCGGGTCGCCTATCTGCACCAGGCGATTGTACTGCTCTGCCTCATAGGAAACGTCTATCCCGAACGCGCTCAACGAGTTCAAGACATCGTGCAGATGCTTGAAATCCGAGTCTAGATTCAGAATATCGGCAGTTGATCTGTGCACCTCGGACAGATAACCGATGGCCCGTATATAATCGAGCAGCGAATCGCCAAGCGCATTCCTGCTTTCAGCCTTTTTACCCGTGTCCAGGGCGGTAAGATATAGCGCAGTGGTCTTGCTTCCATCGTTTTCCAGAAGCAGTTTATTGTATAGTTTTTTAGCCTCTTCGACCAAATCTTTCATGTTTTTCGCCAACGAATCCAGGGAATGCGAACTCCTGACCAACTCGGAGTTTAATTCCTTGAGTTCGTCTGTCGCGAGAAACAGATAATCATCCTGTTTTTGTTCTAGAATTCTATCAACTAGTTGCTTTTTGTGGTTTATTTCAGCAAGACCTTCTACAAAGAAAATGAATTTGCCGGAGAGCGATTCACCGCGCCCCTCTGCGAGTGTAATGCTACTCTTCAGACGACCAGTTATCTTATTCATAGCATCAGAATTAATTAGGAATACCTTTTCATCTTTCAGCGCAGCAATCTTCTCTTCAGTTTCGGATGTTCTATCGTCAAACGCGCGCTCTGCATCCTCGTGTGTGTTGCGCATCTCGAGCATCAGCGCAGTGAGATTGAGATGATAGGAAAAATAGTCTTCTAACAGAGATGGGCCAGGATACCCTATAATATCGTTAAAGATGGAAACTGCCTGCGTTGTATCTGGTTTTTGGTTAATCGACATCTGCCTAATTATACAGATTGTCTTGTACAGAATGCCCGTTAACGAGCACGGATTGGCCTCTATCACTGTAGCGCGGTTATATCCGTCTATCTCAGAGTTCACGCTGTCAATGAATCTGCGCAACTCAAGATAAATCTGCGACTTGGAAAAGTTCGCATTGTCTGCGCCAAATAGATCTAGCTCTCGTTTATCGGAATCCAGGAGATTCAGGAGGTTCTGCAAACTGAGATATGAATCGGTCAGGGCGCCAGAGAGATAACTGTTTACTTCCTGCTCGCGCGTGCTTATGGAAACATCAATATTCAGCACGGGCTGATTATTTTTTATATCCAACCGGGCTCCTGCCGCGATTCTCTTTATGTCGGCTGCAGCCTCTTTTGCCTTCAGGGCGTTCTGCCAGGCGCTCTTCAGCGTTTCTTTATAGATACGGTCCTTTTCATCGGAGTATCTTGACAGGGTATAATCGATATTCTCGGGCGCTCTCAATCCGCTGACCTGGAACGCCAGTTCGTTAGCGGCATTAGTGAGGCCCGGTATGTCCTTCAGGTTTATCCAGTATGCGAAGCTTGCTATTGAGACGATAATTAACGGTATCATCCAGATGAATCCGCGCATGGAAAGCTATCATCTGGCGCGAATAAAACTATTTTTTGAAATGGTTTGGTCAAAAAGGGTTAAATAGCGCGCTTTCACAATAGTATCATGGCCTTTTCTATATCCGATGGCGAGTTTCTGGTGAAGACTGCGCGGAAAATCATCGAGACCCATCTGGCTGGCAGCGAACGACTAAAGATAGATGCTGGCGAGAAATTCAAGAAAAAACTCGGTGTTTTTGTCACTCTAGACAGTTATCCAAAAAAGGAGTTGCGGGGCTGCATCGGTTATCCTTATCCCACGGAACCACTCATAAACGCGCTGACCAATGCCGCGGTTTCTGCCGCCGTCCATGATCCCAGATTTCCCCCAATCACTGAGAAGGAATTCAAAAACATCGTTGTTGAAGTAACTGTCCTGACCGAGCCGAAGCTCATAGAGGTAAAGGATAAGAAAGAGCTGCCGAAAAAGGTAGTGATGGGGAAGCACGGCTTGATTGTAGAGCACGGTCCATTTTCTGGTTTACTTTTACCGCAGGTGGCCACTGAATATGGCTGGTCTGCTGAGGAGTTCTTGAACGAAGCCTGCTGGAAAGCTGGATTATCGCCCGACATGTGGCTCGACAAAGCGACTAGTGTCTATTCATTTGAGGGCCAGATATTCGCTGAGGAATCGCCTGCCGGGAAAGTTATAGAGAAAAAGATTTAAATGCAGCGAGAGTAATCTTGTTGTGAGACTATGCTGAGGCGCTTGCGCGCTTGGAAAACAAGAAGACAAGTATCTAAACGTGGGCAACTTGCGTTAAAAATAGGCATTCTTGAACGAGACGTTAGAGAAGCGCAGAAAAAATTAATCCCATCGATAAAGATGATATCAAAGCGTACAGATGTCTCTAGAATTGAAGATAATCTGATGCTGACTGAAAATGATTTAAGGAGACTGAAAAACCAGTTAGCTGCGATTGATAAAAAACTGAAAATATAGTTCTTTCTTCTTTGGGTCGGGGGGGGTTTCTTCTTTCTTGGGTGCAGGGATTCTTTCTTCTTTATCTTTTACGCCGTTTAGTTATCTGTGTTCGTGGGATAACGCTGAAGCCCCTTTCCAGCTTCATATTCTCGAACTCTTTTTTGCTCATTTCAGCCAGTCTTAGGTTTAGCTCGCCTGGCTTGCTTAGCACGTTTATCGGATAGATGATTGACCTGGTTGCAAATTTTGATTTTATCGGCTCTTTGGGGCCTGATTTCACTGTATAGGATAGGTCGGGCATCAGAAAAACTCTATCTGCTGGAATTTTGTATTTGTGCGCCTGGCGATAGGCCACTTCCTTAACACAGTTATCATAGACTTCCCCGCAGGCAAAGATTCTTGCGTTCTTGTCTATCTGCCATTTTTGACTTGTCTCTTGCAACGGTAAAGAAACCTTGTTGCCCATTTTCTTTCGCGCGTATTGCTGCAGTTCCTTGTGCAGCGGATTGTCTATTAAGAAATCGAGTATAACCATCGCAGCCTTGGGGTCTGCGCTTGCTCTGTCAACAACGGATTTCCAGTATGCTAAATCTGCTTGCCTACCTTTGTTGCTTTGTTTTTCTACAAAAAATGGGTGAACTATATAGTAGAGATTGGAAACTTTTGTCATTTTATCCTCACTTCTTTCTCGCCTGACGACAGCAGGACGACTCGCGAATCTTTTTTCTCTCCGATTAGATTATAGTTTAGTGACTTATTTAATTCATTGGCAAAATTTAGGATTTCTTCGTGAGTGGGCATATTCTCTATAGCTAGCCGCTGTCTTGAGCCCCCGACAAACATATACCCCTTCGCTTCGATAAAATCTGGCTGCGCCTTCTTGATTAGTTCAGCATACTTCTCTGGCTCTTTCATGTTTATGCCCTTGACCAGAGTCAGCCTGATCGCCTTTCTTGTGTCTAACGACGGAAAGAGTTCCAGGCTCTCATTCAATCTCTCCCACGAGTCTTTGGTCAGGGGAACGTTGGTTTTTTGGTGCGTCTGCTTGTCCGGTCCGTATAGAGAGAGATAAAGCTGTGTTGGAAGGCAATCTAGCGCCTCTAAGCGCTCTGGCAATAGTCCGTTGGTGACCAAGAACGTTGTCGCTTTTCTTTTTTCATACTCCTTTATCAAATCTCCCAGGTATGGATACATGGTTGGCTCCCCGTCCAACGAAATCGCTATCTGGTTGGGATTCTGCGCTTCTTTCAGCTTCTTCCTGTCCGCGTCAGCGACCCCACCCAACCCAGACAATAGCTTCCGTTGAGCTAGGATGGACTCTTCCACTAGCTGCTTTGGCTCGTCCCATTTACTGGGAAAATAATTCGTGGGCTCATGCTCCCATGTCCTCCAACAGAACACGCAGCGCAGCTGGCAATAGACGTTAGGCGACATCTGCAGGCAACGATGGCTATCAATCCCGTAAAACTCTTGTTTATAGCAATGCCCTTTACCTCTGATGCTCTTCTTGGTCCAGAGGCAGACTTTCGCAGCCGCATGATTATGTTTCCCGAAGAATCTGTAGTGCTGTCTCTGCAAAGATTTTACGTAATCAGCCCCTCTGTCCAACGAAATCATGCATATAATTGTGAATCGAAAGCTTTATATATCGATGGCTCGTTCTTATAGCCAGAAAAAGGAGATACATATGAACGCTAAAAAATTCGCGATTGCTAAGCAGCTAGGCGGCAAAAGGATCATCACAAACCGAGGAGAAGAGATAGGAAGACTAAGCGACATGATTATTGAGGAAGGCAGTGGAAAGCTCGAAGCATTGATAGTGGAGCCTAACTCAGCATCAAAGCTCGCAAAGAACCTGAGCACGTCAAAAGACAGGCTAATCACTGTCCCGTATAAGGCGGTGTTCGCGGTCGGCGATGTGATAGTGGTTGACGAGAGCCTTTTAGTCTAATTCTGCGACGAATTTTCCTTTCTTTTTGTCGAGCATCCTCTCGATGTCGGTGTAGCTCTTGTAGATAAGGTCACCCTTCTCCTTGTTTTCGAGTATCTCTTTTTCGAACCGCTGCAGCGCGTTGATCTGCTCGTCCAGCCTTTTCCTTAGTTTCTTCAGTTTTTGGCTCTCTTCCTGCTCTTTCAGATAGAACTCGTCGACTGCCTCGTTCATCGTCTTGTAGCTTTTTTGGACATCGGACTTGGAAAGAGGGAATGGAAATAATTGGTTGTTCTGCATCACCGGCTCTGTCTTGGAGAACAGCATCTGCCGCATTGCGCTGAACAGTCGCTCTTTCTCCTCGTCATCCAGTTTCTCTTTATTCTTGTCAATACCGGCTTTGTAACATATCTCTTCTGCATACTCCCCACCGAACGACAGGCTTTTTGCCAATCCTCTAACTGCGTCCTTTTCCGTAAAGATTTCTTTGAATTCATCTAGAGTTATAGAATACGGGTTCAGCCCAGCATTTGGAAAACGATAGCCTTCGCCTTTCTTTATCTTCCTGTCCTTCCATTCTTCGCTACGGAAATTAAGGTTTATCTTGCTTTCCTTATCTATAAGCAGCATATTCCCGTGCGAGAAGAACTCTAACACCAGACTATGCTCGCCGAAATCCATCACTACGACCCGATCGAATTCATGCTGGTCTATCTTCTCCAGTTTCTTATTTTCTAAGTATTTTCTAAGTACAATAGATAACTGCGACGGTTTCTCAGGCGCTTTAATCGAGTAACTAGTTAGGTTGAATCGTTTTCCTATCTCGATGAGCAAATCTTTCTTTCCAGTCTTTGAGGAAAATGAGAACTTGAAGAGTTCAGGCCCTATTTGCTGCACTTTATCCAGATAAGCGCCGGTAATCTCTTTTCCTATCTCGCTAATGAGCACCCTTATATCAAAACTTGAAATCCTCTGTTTCATGTCTATCCCTGGAGTCTATCGCAGGGTCGCTGCTGCCGCGAGCGCTATTTTGGGGTGTTTTGCGAACAACTTGAGGAAAACAGAAAGCTTCTTTCCGTCCGAGAACTCCAGCAGCGTCTCTGGCGTGAAAAAGTCTGAAAGCGCCTCTATGTCATCATCGCTTAGTCTCTCGAAGAATTTTCTGACCTTCAATACGTCCCTTAGCTGGTTCCCTCTCTGCTCGAACCACAAATCAGCATACTTCTTGAAGAAATTTTCGGAAAAGTCGTTCTTTTCAACAGCCTCTTTAGCTATCTTTGCCGCTATCACAGCAGCCTCCATCGATGTGCCCATCCCGCCGCCGTGAATCGGATTCACCATGTGGGCTGCATCTCCTACAAGCAATAACCCGTTAGCGTAAGGCTTCTCCAACGGTATCCCGACGGGCACGCACCCCCCTTTGATCTCATAGACAGAGGCGCCCTTGAAGATCTCTGGGTGTGCATCTATGAATTTATCTAAAAAATATTTGGCTGTCTTTTCGTTGTTGCCTGCGATACCTATACCAACATTAGCTATATCCCTGCCCTTTGGGAATATCCATACATAGCCGCGAGGCGCTATCTCCGTACCAACAAACAGATGGATTAAATCTGGTCGGTCCATCTTCAGCCCGGACATCTCATACTCATAACCAGAGTCCACCTCTGTAAGGGGGTTAGCGGTGTTGATTCCCGCATATCTTGCTGTTTTAGAGTCTATGCCATCGATAGCTATGACCATCTTGGAATGAACATCAAAATTTCCCTCAGGCGTCTCGACCTTGACTCCCTTGACATAGTTGTTCTCTTTAATCACGTCATAGACGCGGGACTTCATCAGATATTTAGCTCCTGTGCGGATAGCCTCAGCAGCCAGTTTCTTCTCGAACTGCTTCCTCTCTATCACATAGCCCTTGTTCTGCGGGATTATCTCCATCCTCTTGCCCTTGGGAGTATAGATAGCAGCGCCGTTGCTCTTCCACATGCACCACGTTGGGTCGTACTCTAGCGAGGCTTTTTTTATCCAGACCTCGCCAAGGCCTTCGCCGCATCTAACGGGTGCGCCAACTTCCTGGCGCTTATCTATAACGAGCGTCTTGAGCCCTGCTTTAGCACAATCTCTGGCGCAGATAGAACCGCCAGGACCAGCTCCCACTATGATGACGTCGTAGGTATCCTTTGAAAGATTTGAATGGTAGGTCATCGCATCACTTGTTCAGCTTTATGGCACCAACCGGGCAGAACTTCTCGCAGTTCGCGCATTTGATGCATTTGTCCTGGTCGCAGACTATGTAGGTTTCTTTCAGCTCCAGCGCGTTGACCGGGCAGACTGAAGTGCAGCCGCCACAGTAGATGCATTTGGTCTTGTCTATAGTGATTTTGTCCATAAAAATCTCAGCGAATTTTTTATGATTGGTGCGATATATAATTCTTCTTATTCTTCGTGGGATAGGTACTCTTTGTCATTGAACTCGTACGATATCCTCTTTATCTTGCTTCCGTTGGCTAAGAATTGCTTGATGATTTCGTTGCGCTTGCCGACGTTCTTGACAAAATCGTGCTTCTGGTTCGGATCTAACAGGATGCTCTTGTCTTTCAGCGTTATAATGACGAGCGGCCTATTCGAGCTGTCGGCCATCGATGCCACGAACACCTTAGAATCGGCTCCCAGGGCGCGGAGTATCGAACACAACAGGATAGCTTTGTCTTCATAATCAGCTACTTTGTTCTCTAACATATCGGCTATCGTCAGCCAGAATGTCGCCCCGATATAGGGGACGGAGTGTATCTCATCCATGAACTCGAAGGCTGCTTGGTACTGCCTCATGGGCTCGCGGCTGCCTGATTTTATCTGCTGGATTATCGTGGTTATATTGGAATTCGCTGGTTGGACTAGCGCTTTTGCGTCCTGCGCTGTCTTAGATTCGCTTGACTCTATTGTGTTCTTGTATTTTGTGACAAGGAGCTGGTAGAGCTGTATCTTGTGGTAATAGTCGTCTATCTTCTCTCTATACTTCCGAATCTCATCGTCTGGTATTGCGCTCTGCTTGCTAGGCTCTTTTCTGGGCCCTCTTCGCGCGGTATCGAGCTGGTCCTCCATCTTGATCACTCTATTCTTATATGACTCTTCAACATTATCTAGTTTCTGCTCCAGTTCGGTGTTTTCGCCTTCCAGCAGCTTGTTTCTCTCTTTCATGCCTTCTAGCGTGCCCTGTAGTTCATCTATTTTCAGCTTGCTGGAGTTCAGGTCCTGCTGCAATCTGACAAGTAGGCTCATCTTCTCTGTCTCCATGCCCCTCTCTTGTTGTAGCTTAACCTCGTAGTTGGGCAAGGCAAGCATCTTCAGTAGTTGGTCCATCTGCTTGTTGTATGAATTAATCTCGTTTTGCACTTTCGTTGCCTGGTCATTATACTCTTTATCCGATATCCGGCCGTAGTTCCTCATCTCTTCGACGACAGATAGTTTAGCCTGCGCTTTCGCTTTCTTGTCCCCCAGTTTCGAGAACTGGCTATACAGTTCTTCACGGTTCTTTATCACCGGCGGCAGTTTGGAGCGCAGTGCGATGAAGATGATTAGCGCGAGAAGGATGGCCAGAGTTATGCCTGCCAGTATATAGAGCTCAGTCTCTTCCAGCTGCAGGCCAAAAATATCGAAAATAACGCTAAGCATGGTCTAAATATCGATGGCGCTGTTTATATTCCTGATGCTAAAAATGTTATTATATCTGAATAGCCTAATTCCATCATGCGCGAACTGGCCGGTTTAAAGCAAGTGGTCGAATTCATCAAGGAGAGAGATGATTTCACCGTCGTGGGTCATTATGATGCTGACGGCCTTACGGCCTCTGGAATCGCTGGTCTATTTTTGAAAAGATTGGGCAAGAAATTCACGATACACAACACCAAATACCCTGAAAGGGGGAAAATGAAAGATATTGCTAATTTAGGCGATAATTTTATTTTTGTCGATTTGGGCTCGGGACAATTACATATTCTCGAAGAAGAGCTGCATGACAAGCAGTTCTGCATTATAGACCATCACAAACCGCACAACGAGACGGAACGACCTCAAGTCAATCCGCATCTGTCTGGAATAGATGGCGTAAATTCAGTAAGCGGCGCCGGGATGGCTTACATAGTGGCTAGAGAATTGTCTATAAAGAACAAGGATTTGGCCAAGCTCGCTATCGTTGGGGCGATAGGGGACATGCAGGACTTTGATCTGGGCCATCTGACTGGGTTGAATGTCGAGATACTAAAAGACGGAATAGAGGCGGGCGAGATAATCATGAAAAAAGATTTGACTTTGTTCGGAAAACATTCCCGCCCATTGACCCAGTTCTTATCGTACTCTGCTGACCCATTCTTGCCTGGCCTGACCGCTAACGAGGATGCATGCCGCGACTTCTTGCATAACTTAGGTATTCCGTTGAAGACCGGCGAGAGATGGAACTATTATGTTGACCTGGATGGCGACCAAAAGAAGAGGCTGATTTCCGGGCTTTATGTGTATGGAAAACAGCACCGCGTTCCCGAAGAATCTCTAAAACGGCTGGTGGGCGATGTCTACGAATTCTCGAAAGAACCGGAAAGAACAGAATTGCGCGACGCCAAAGAGTTCTCGACCCTATTGAACGCCTGCGGAAGGCACGACAAGACAGAGATTGGTGTTAGAGTTTGCATGGGAGACAGGGGGAAGGCGCTGGAAGAGGCGCGGGCTCTATTGTTGGCGCACAGGAGGATGCTACGCGATGGGATAGAGTGGGCGCAGGAAAATGTCATAGACGAGTACAAGAGTATGTATGTCATAGACGCTGGCGACAAGATTAAAGACACACTCATAGGTGTGATAGCCGGCATGCTCTATGGCACTAATGTCATAAAGAACGATAAACCAGTGATAGCGGTGACTATCGACGAGGACAAAGAGCTGAAAATTTCCGGACGCGCGACTATGGGCCTTGTCAGGGTGGGCATAGATTTAAGTGATGCGATGAAGAAGACCGCTGAAAAATTAGGTGGAGAGGGCGGCGGGCATAATGTGGCTGCAGGCGCACGGATACAGCCGAAGGATAAAAAAATATTTCTGGAAGAGCTTGACAAGATAATCGGGAAGCAGATGAAAAAATAATATTAGTTTTTAATTATTGACGCGCTTTTTTCGCAAGTGGGTCGTACTGTGTTCTTATAATATATTCCGCATTTTTTTCTAGTAGTCTGGGGTCCTTCATTCCTTGCTCTCGTACGAGCATGCCTTTTACAGCAAGTTTGGCAGAGCTTCGGCTATGTCCTTCTTTAAAAAGACCGGCACCAATACTTGGCCATACAATTCTACGTACTCCTGAGGCGTTTACTACGCGAGCATATTTGTTTGATGCGCCCTTTATTGAGTTTTCCTGTGCTTTCTTTTGTGTATCTTCTTTGCGAACTTGCTCGATTAATTGATCTTGATGCTTTTTGCTCATAACGTCGGGAGTTAGATAATTAGCCGGGTTCTTTAGAGTTTGAAGTCTCATTGCCTCATGAAATGTTAGTTTCTCTCCCTTGTCCACGCGCGCTTGTAACTCATCACGTGTTCTTCTCATTCCAATTTCTGCTACGGCAGTTCTTTTATAATGTTCGTCATGTTCTGGACGCAGACGTTCATTATTGATTCTATCTCTAATTGCTCCGGGGTATGTCTCTTTTTGGTTTTTTATTAAATTTTCTGCCTTCTTTACTTCTGCATTTAGTTGAGCTTGTGATAGCGCTTTCCCAGCTAAAATTAGGTTACGTAGGTATACGCTCTCGTGAAAGGGACTGGAAAACTTGCGAATGGGGCTGATGATTTTGCGAGGGGAGCGAGCATTCATATGGTATCACTATATTATTTAAACAGATTTGATTTAAAAAGGTATATCTTAAGAGGGATTACTCTCGGATTATATTCAGATTAGTTAAATCGATTACAGTAGACGGTTTTCCTGCCAATGTCCCTCCGTCGATATAGACCTCGATTTTTTCTCCAAATGTCTTTCTCATCTCAGTTATAGTCGCAGGGACCTCTCTCCCGTGAATGTTCGCAGAAGTTGTAGTGATTGGCCTTCCTAGTTCTTTTGCAATCTTCGTGCACCAATGTTTTGGGATACGAAAACCGATATTGCCGTTAGAAACGGATAATTTTTGCTTCGGCTCTAGTATAAAAGTATACGGCCCAGGCAGCTTCTCCTCTATCGTTTTTTTCTGTTCGCCGCTAACGTGGGCGTATTCGTAGAGCATCTCGAAATCTGCAACTAGAATAGATATCGGCTGGTCACGCGGCCGCTGTTTTACTTCATAGACTAAGTCAACTGCTCTCTCGTTCAGCGCATCAGCCCCAAGGCCATAGACGGTATCTGTTGGATAGACGACTAGCTTCCCTGCTTTCAACGCTTCAATAACTTTTTCCATCATCTTAGTATCACTTCATAGTCTTTGAATAACTCTTTCAGCCTCGTCTTCTGCTTGACTCCCTTCTCATCTATAATGATTTTATTTGGATTTGGAATAGTCTTTTCTATCATCTGTTTTGCCATCTCTTCATCGAGATAATCCAGCGAATATTTGGGGCACATGTGGCCGAACGCCATCTCTTTTTCAAGTTCGGAAAATAGCGAAGCATAGTGATTTCCGCCCACGCCTATCACTGACTCTGCCCTGCTTTTGCTTTTGAGCCCATTTAGGATACAGTTGGCAAGGAATCCGGCTGCTTTTTCATCCTTCCAGTATTTTTCAGACGAACCGAGCTCCACGTAGCATAACGGAGTTTTGAATTCTGTCGGGCCGTGATGCGTCTGCTCCAAGCAAACGAGATAATCTGAGAATTCGCTCTTCAGCATTTCAAGATAGATGTCTCTAGTTATCTGGCTGTTTGCATAACTGAGTTCTTTTGGATTGCCGCCAAGCTCGTTATTTCCGAAATTACCGGTATGATGGATAGTAAAAGAAGGCTTTCCTGCTTCTGATTTATGAGAGGATGCAACAATAATCTGCTCTGCGTTTAGGTCGTCTAGTTGTTCTAGATAGCAAATATGTTGTTTGCATCGCGCCAGCACTATATCGTCTTTTTGGTATAAAGGAAACCCCTGAAACTGCTTTTCTGTGGCTTTAAATCCTCTTTCCAGAAATCTCTCGAACATGTTCATTGATGCTATATTCTCTGAGGAAAAGACTATTGCAATCATCAGTTAATTTCAGTATAGGCATATAAATAAAGCCGACCTAAAAATATTATGCATTTTATGAAAAGAGTTGGGGCACGCATCAATGATTGGCGTCTACCGGGACTTAGGGAAAAAACAAATTTAATGAACCAGAGGTTAGGTACCTTGGCGCACAGGGCGAACAGAACGACTAATCCCGGGGAGAGGGAACGCATAATTAAAGAGATGGATAAACGTCTTCCGAAAAGAAACGCGGCTATGAGAAAAATAGAGGAATTAAACAAAAAGCGCTGATTACTTCCAGTACCTCTTAGTCTTGATGAACGTCTTCTGCGCGTCAAGCATGTCCTTCAGTAACTCTCGTTCGGTCTTTCTCATCCTGCCTAACAGTTTTGTCGCCGTCCCTGGTCCAACTCCTCTGCCCGACAATGCTATAACGGCCCGTTTCCCATAAGCGTTAACCAGCGACGCTATCTGCTCGTATTCTTTCAGTTTATTGCTCTCTTCCTCAGTCAGTTTCTTTCCCTCCCCTCTCTTTTGGAACAGTTGGCTGAGGTCTTCATCTGATTTTGCATAAGTAATGACAGAGCTCTTGCATTTCGGGCATTTAATCTTTTCTGGCAGCGCCTTGATCCGCTCATAGAAGATGTTCCCGCAGTAGAAGCAGATGAGCTTGGCCATCCTATCGTCTATCCTCTTCTTCATAAGGTCTAGGATTTCCGCTTCAGGTCGGGCTGGCGAAATAAGCTCAGGTACGCTGAAAAGCTTGTCAATCGCTTGAGCTGATAAGAATGATAGTTTTCCCTTGTAATCGAACAGCTTTATCTTTCCGCTTTGGATCTGGCGCAGAATATCTTTCGTCTCTTCGACATCGAATTTTTCTTTCAGGATTTCGCTGAAAGTTTCTGTATAGATTGGCGAGTCTAGGACTGCGTCTATGAGCTTTCTGACTGAGATTCTCTGGTAATCTGCGCCGCGCTCGAGCAGGCCAAACCGCCTCGCGACCTGGATGAACTTGTATCTGAATAATGGCGTCCTGAGCAGCGATTTTTCAAGAATAGACAGTAGGGCGTCAGGTTTTGTCTCGAGCAGGAACTGCTGTATCAAATCCCCTCTTGGTTTTGTGGCGAATTCGAACACCAGCTTGTATGGGTCTGATTTCATCGCGACGCTCTCGCCGAGGAACGCAGACAGCAAAATGGACAAGACTTTTCCGATTGTCTCATTAATTAGGGAGCCGAACGGGGCGTAGGCTATGACGAAATTATCGACGGTCTCGAAGACGACCGTTTTATCGTCCGGGATAAACGATTTCTCCTGCTGCCTTACGCTGCGTTCGACTGCAGTTATCGCCTGGTCGTCAAGCTTGTATTTGCTATAGTCCGCCTTCCCATCGGCAATCTCGCGCCTGAGGCGGCCGACTTCCTGTACCACCTCGAATGGAACTGGAATCTGTTCGCCTTCCCACGATGGAATCGCTCCAGAGATGTCTTCAGCCGGTTCAACAATAACGTCTTTCGCAGAAACATCAAGCACCCTCCATGGAGTTCCTCGAGTTATGAAAATCGCATTCGGCTCGAGGTTATTCGCCACGAAGCTCTCATCGAGCACAGCGACATTCTTTTGCGTGGTCGCGTCAATGACAAAATATTTCGCCTCGTCCGGGATCATCGACAGATTCGAATAGTAATAGAGAAACGATAATTTCTTTTTTCCAAACGCTTCCTTCTCCCGCCAGATGATGCGCTCCCTAACCAACTGGATCAGGACAGATAATAGTTCGTCCATAGTCAGATCCTTGAACGGCGGCGCTCTCTTGACTATTTTATAGGCCTCGTCTATGCTTACAGAGCCCTTGTCCAGCGCCAATCCCACTAGCTGATGTGCCAAGACGTCAAACGGTTTTTCGAAAATCTTTATCTTCTCCAGCCTCCCTTCGAGCGCGTTCTTGCAGATGACGCCCGACTCCAGAATATCTTCTGGTTCGGTAGTGAGTATGATCCCTTCCGGGAACTTGGTAATCGAGTGCCCGCTCCTTCCGACCCGCTGGACCAGACGGGAGACTTGTCTTGGAGAAATGTATTGCACGACCAAGTCGATGCGCCCTATGTCAATACCTAATTCCAGGGAGGATGTGGCTATCAATCCCTGTATCGTCCCGTCCTTGAAGTTTTTCTCTGCGATTATTCTCGTGTCTTTTGATAATGAGGAGTGGTGGACCCCTATTTTGTGCTCTTTATCTAGTGCAGCAAACCGTGATGACAGTAATTCAGCTGTCTGCCTCGTGTTGACGAATGTCAGAACGGATTTATATTTATCTACTAATTCTTTCAATCTTCTGAGGCGCGCTACAACTTCAGGTGATAGAAACAATTTTTCTGAAAGCTCTAGATCATCTTTATCCAGTTTCGGGCACTCGACAGAAAGGCTCATCTTCCTCTCGATATCGGTTTTGATTATGGAATTTAACTTGAAGAATGCGGCGACCTTATCTGGTTCTCCTACCGTCGCCGAGAGCCCTATGCGCTGGAACTCGGGGCTGCGTTCTACTAATCTCTCTAGTGCTAACGTCAGCTGTGCGCCCCTCTTGTCTTCAACAAGCTCGTGCACCTCGTCCATGATGACATATTTTACATTTGCCAGGTGTTTTCCCATCTTTGGCGCCGTGAGTATAGCCCCCAGAGTTTCGGGCGTGCAAATCAGCAACTGTGGCGCCAGTTTCATCTGTTTTTGCCTTTCAGACTGAGTAGTATCCCCGTGCCTCACGGCAACAGTCAGGCCAAGTTTTTCGCCCCACCACTCTACCCTAGAGAGCATATCTCTATTTAGGCTCTTCAATGGAGTGAGATAGAGAATGCCTATTCCATCGCGATGTTTTTGCTTCAGGAAACGGTGCAATACAGGCAATAGCGCCGCCTCTGTCTTCCCTACGCCGGTCGGCGCGATTATCAAAACGTTGTTGCCGCTAAGGATTTCGGGGATCGCTTTCTCCTGGATTGGCGTGGGCTCTGTAAATCTCTCTTGGGCGAGTCTCCTTATCTCATCGTTCAGTAAGCCAAAAGAACTAGTCATTTTTCTCTTTGATATTATGGCTTTTCTAGTTAATAGTTATTTCTTTTTTCGCAATATCTCGATATATGTGCGGGGTTTCAAGAAATTGCCCACTATTTCCGGAAGACTGATTGCCCCTATTCTATTTAATCCTGGAACTTCTTTGTCTCGAATCATAGTCCTGTTGCTTCTTCGCATAATGCAAGATTACGCAATCTATTTTAATAAGCTTTGCATAAGACAGGTATGGCAGAAATTGAAATGATTATAGCCCTTACTGTCTTTGTTCTTGCCTGGACAGTGCAGACTGTGACCGTCGTAGAGAAGAGGAAAAATGTCGGGGACGTTATAGCAAACACTCTCTTCTTCGCTGGCCTGGTTCTTTTCACTTTTTACAGTTTCAAGATAGCAGATCCGTGGTTCATAGTCTTCAACTCGGCGGCCACAATTCTTGCATTCATCAACCTTTACTATCTCCCGAAGAAGGCTCTGGCCCTGAAAAAAGACGTCATGGGCGCGGAGCACTTCGTTGAGAAAGAGGTTGTTGGGTTCAAACGCGCTTACAGCCACAAGAGAAAGAAGTGATTATATGGATTTTCATAAAGAGCTTGAGAAGATGTATTTGGCGCGAGAGAGAGCGTTCAAGATGCAGCGAGAGATAGTCCCTCTGTGCGCCCAGTCGATCAGGGATATCCAGAAAAACAAGATAAAGAGCGCTCAAAAGAATTTGCAAATGATTAAGAAACTGATAAAGAAAGTCGAAAAACTGCTTAAGGGATATCCAGATATTCAGATGGCTGTTCTAGGGGACGCATATCAAGAGTATGCTGAGCTATCTATCTTCCTGTCTTACATGAAGAGCAAGAAGCTACCCAAAATCGATGTGCCTGCGAGATTCTACATATTGGGCTTAGGGGATGCGATAGGCGAGCTGAAGCGCGTGGGAATGGACCTGCTCTCTCACCATAAGATAAAGGAAGCCGAGCAGTTGAAAGAGGAGCTTGAAGACCTTTTCTATGAATTCAGCAAGAAAACGTATCCCGGATCGATAGTTCCAGGCCTTAAGCCTAAGCAGGATGCCATGAGGCGCGTGCTTAACGATTTCAGCAATTCGATACAGACGCACAAGATGACGAGACCATAAGGTTTAATATTTAGCTATCCATAAGTACATCATGCCAAATAAACGAAGTACATCTCCTTTCGCTAAGAAAAAGAGAGGGACAGTAAGGGGGAGTGGACCTAGTTTTATTTTTGTGGAAACAAGAGAGGGCGTGAAATCAGTTACAGTAGATGAGCTCCGCTCTAGGAGAAAAGATAAATCTAAAAAATAATACATAAACTGGTACAATCTTCTCAATCAGATACCACAAGCTGGCAGGCCCTAACGCTCTCTCAAGCTCTCTCTCTCATTCTATTTTTTTAAATGCAATAATTTTTCACCATACTTCGCTCTATTTTCCCACCTAAATTGGCTCCCACTCTTCCCCTAGTGGCACCAAGAGTATAAAAATTTTGTAAAAATCGTATATTATTTATTTTATATATTTTATTCTATATTATTTATCATACTATATAATTTTAGTATAATATATAACTCTATTTACATAATATAAAATCAAATAAATCTATCCTAACATATAAACGACATCAACTATATATCCCCACCAAAACGCTTATAATATTGGACCGCCTATTATCTACAAGTGATCCGTATGGTGGTTTTGAATTCCTATTTCGATACGATAAGGGCAGTAGCAGGGCAGCGCGAGCCGCTTATCCTGGAAATCGAAGTACGCAACGATGGAACGGAAGCCAAGCTGATCAGCCTTTTGGTCAAGATTCCGTTCGACCTCGGGTTCGACAGCATTGGATTAATGCGCGAAACAAGGAGACGCATCGGATATATCAAAGCAGGCGAAGAGAAGAAGGTGCCGCTGCCTATCTACTGCAAGCCGAACATAAAGGAGGGCGCTTATCCAATCCAGATAAAGGCGATAGTCCATCCGGACAAGTACGACAAGACCAGCGAGGAAATAGTCCATAAGGCCCAACTCCGCGTCATAGCCCGGTGACACTAATTAGTGGAAACCGCCGGAGGAAAAATCCGTTCGAGAGGAGATTCTGTTTTCTAAAGCCATCTTGGCGCGTGAGGTGGCAGTCTAGATACAGCTTTATATACCTATACTGATTAGTAAATCGCAGAGCAAACAGTCGAGCATATCTGTGTACTAAAGAGTAAAAATCCGACAATCGCGAGCGAACTCTCACATTGAGCGTGGCTGGCTATGAACCCGTTTGAGGCTTATAAAAAGCGTTTAAAAAATGGGCAATCCTCGCCTATAGGTACAATACATGCGCTCAATAAGTCCGATGCATTTGGTCTTTACCCCCACGTAGGCAGCCACGCCCAGTTTCACGAAAGAGTTGAAAAAATACGAAACATGCTGCCCACTGAACTAAAGGGGATGAGCAGAAGGCAGATAGCTGAAAAGATTGGGGTTAGGACAGCTACCACAATAACCAGCCTGCCCGTAGATGAAATCATGGTTGCTGCCGGAAAGAAACACGTCCTGGGCACTATTTATGGAGACGCATTGAAGGAAATCGCCCGCGGCAGGGTACGCAATCTTGTCGAGGATAACCGCCCGCTTGCCGGCCGGATTATTAGGATACTTGAGGCGGCGGGTATAGTGGATAGGAAGACTGGATACGTTGATTTGGACGCAGTCAAAAAATGCCTACGGGAGAACAGAATAGTCTGGAAGGAATAACATGGATTTTCACCATCAGAACATATCGACCGGCATGGGGTTTGAGGATTTTCTCAGGCTCATGTACCCGAAGCAGGACAAGTTCAGGATAGCTGCGGCCTATTTCATGGCCGAGATCTCGCGCAAAGACGACGGTCTGGATGGCTATGAGCTCAACAGGATATGCAGCGAAAAGAACATATCCCGCTCGACCATGCAGAAGGTCTTTGTCAGAATGAGGCGCCTTGGCGTGATTGACAGGCGCAGCACGAAATACTATCTAAATACTGAGTTCTCGAGCGCGCTCAGGCGTCTGAGTGATGCCTGGAGAAGGATGCTTGAAGAAAAGAGATTTGAATTCGAGGAATCACGGCTTAAGATAAATGTCTAGCTTCCCCAGGTTTTCCTCTAGAAATGAGCGTGCGGCTTTCTCGCTTTTTGTTGCCTTTTTATCGCGTTCCTGTTTCTGGATCTTGGCTAGATCTTTAATCAGGTACATGCCGTTCTCTCCTTCCCCGAAAAGATTCTTGACCTCATTATAGGTGAAATACTCCTGTTTTTTGAAGAGAGACAGCATCGCCTTGTCAGATTTGGGCACGTAAGTCATCACTTTAGAGGCGTCTTCCATACCTTCGATATAGTCTAACAGTCTTTTATCTACTCCCTTGGCCTTGTATTTTTTCAGGACAGAGAACATGTCTATTTTCACTTCATTCCCTTTCTTTCTCACGAAGATGAATCCGATTGGTTTTCTAGACACTTTCGCTACAAGGAAATGACTTTTATCGTCGAGCAGCCACTGGGTTAGGGGATAGCTCTCAAGCTCTCTGGCATGCTGCGAACCGTCGCCATTATAGACATGGACCAGTCCCTCTATGTCATCAAGATTCGCCTTCTCTATGGTTACTTCCATCTCAATCCCTCACTTTTTCCTTTCCTTCGGCTTTTCCTCTAGTGGTTCTTCGACCTCTTCTAGTGTCGATTTTTCAGGAACCTTTGCGTTCAACCTCTCCAGTCTTCTGAGCAGGCCTTCCATGTCATGCGCCAAATCCTCACCGGAATCAGTAAGTTTTATCACATTTATTCTGCCTTGGTTTTCCATCGTTATCAGGCCCGCGTCTTGGAACACGTTCAATGTATTTAGCAAATGGGGGTACGTACAATCGATTTCTTTACTGAGCATCGATGCATACCATTCTCTATCTTTTTTTGCCAATGCGGCTAGGGCACGCGCGGGCTTTTCTTTGAAAAAAACACTCGTAAGCATCGTTTCACCTGTCCTCCTTTTTTATTACAAATCATTTTAACTATTTAAACCTTGTGGTTGCATATTATATGATTTATTGTATAGTGTAAGTAGTGTATTTATTTTATTAATTGTTGTATTATATTGTGTAAATAATATATTATATTCTTTATACTATGGGGGGTAAAAAGGTGAGGATTCGATAGAAACGATAATGCAATAAAATTTCAGCATATATCGTGGCTTAAAAGAATTGGTGGGAAGAAAAACGTTATACGCGCCTTATACCGCGTGTGGGTGGCACATTCGAAATAGATCTATGGTCATGAACGAACCCGTTTAGTAAAGTGAGGGATCCTAAACATTGTTATTTTGTGTTGGCTTGGGCGCACGAACTGTGTTGAGTTGGGTTCTTCAGGCCGTTTTGAAATGTGAGAGATCTTAGTCTGGTTGGTTTTTATTGTATTTTAGCTGGAACGAATCGATTAAACAGATTTGAAAAACGTGAGGATGAGAATTAATAGGAGTTCATAAGTTTTTACGCAAAAATATTATAATTTTTGTAATAATCGGGCTGTGTGGACTTGGAAAACAGAATGTTTCTGCAAAAATCGTCTTTTATGAAAATCGTTATATATGAGCTATGTGTCGACATGTTATCGATTCATCGATTAATCCGATAGGTATAAAAACCCGTTCTGCTTTATTCTACGCGCCATGGGAATCTTTGACAAGCTCAGGCAGACTTTAGTTCAGAAGGAACGGCGGCCTGAAAAGAAAGAAGAGAAACCAGTACAAATAAGCCACATTTCCTTGCGCAGTGAAGAGAAGCTTGACCAAATGGATCATAAACTCGATGAGCTATTAGAGATAAAGAAGCTATACGAGGATATGCTCGACTGGATGGTTGAACTAGCTAAGGAGTCTAGGAGTCGAACCAATCGGGATATATCGGCGACACCTCACGACACGTCGACAGATGTGTCGATTCTATCGCCAAGACTCAAACAAACGCTAGACGTAGTCAAAGAAAAGGGTGAAATCCTGGCAGATGACGCCGCCAAGATAACCGGACTTAGCTTGAATAGGTGCTCTGAGATCCTTAACGCCCTCTATCGCGCAAATTATGTTGAAAAGCACCGAGTGGGCCGGGAAGTCTATTACCGATATAACCAAACGCCTTCTGCAAAATTGACGCAAGAGGCTGCGCCGTAGAGAGAGACCCCACACTTCCCGTACTGAGCTCAGTTAACCGCGCTCATGACGTATCGATTCATCGGTTCTTCAAAATCGCTATACGTAGAGATATGTCGAAGCAAAAAATCGACTAAACGAAAGGTTTTTAAATGAATATTTCCTTATCTTCGCATAATAACAAAAAGGTGAAATAAATGTCAATGCGTCTATCGAAATTATATGGAATGGATATTTATACCGACGGAGCGGGCTATATCGGGAAGGTCAATGATGTCATATTGAACCTCGAGAAGGGGGAGATCGTCAGATTGACCACTGAAACCTTGAAGACAGCTACAAGAGAGGAGGCGGCCAAGGTTCTGAAGGATAAGAGCGTTTTGTATAGAAACGTGAGGTCTGCCGGAGATATTTTGATAATTGGTAGACATAGTGAAGCTACTTCCGATATAAATGAAGTAGAAATAGAAGATGAATCAAAGAGGGGGGCACTTCATTCTCTGACAAAACGTAGGTAAACCATTAAAAAATTATTATATATTATATATATTATTATATTAGTGCAATATTTTTTCATTATATATAACACGATTTTTTGTTTTTATTTAATACAAGAACAACGGGGTCTCACACGACCCCCAACCAACTACTTTTAATACCAGTTATAACACATATATATTTTAGTATCTATGGTAAATTACAACGAATTCGAAGTAAACCAGAAGATCATAGCATTTTGCCGCTTCCCTATACCGAAATCTCCCATAGAAATAGTGCGATTCTTGAAGAAAGAAGTCAAAAACTTCTATCCAAAATCCAGGCCGGACCTAGTCGTGGCGTTTCTCAAGCGCAACCACCTAGAGGAATTAGTCGCCAGGAACATTTTGGTTGAATATTCGCTCAAGGATCCGAGCTGGCCAAACACCCGGGCGGTTATGAAACATTTTTACACGAGCCAAAATCAAAGCGTACCTAGGCGAGTTTCCTCTCTATATCAAGTGAATTTCCTATATCTGCAGCACACCCCACACATCTACAAGCTGCCGGTGCTAAGGGAAATAAACCAGGAGCTCATCACCTTGTTTTTTCCGCTAATCAAGGATAAAAAGATAGATGATTTCTTCTGGGAAACGCTCAACTTCCTCCTAGCATACGATAAAGAGCGCGACAAGATGAAGATAGCGCTATACAAGCTCAATTTCTCAGAGAAGGAACGAACCCTTCTAGAGCAATTCACCAATTATGCCCCCGAATTCAGCACATTCTTTAAATCATTCCCATTCAAGCCGGATTCTGATAAAGCGATAGAACTACTGAAAGGCCTATAAGTTTAAAAATGTAGCTAGCGCATAATATCTTAACACTTTTCTTAGGGAAATAATGGACAAGACGATCGCGATTCTAGAAGGAGACGGTATCGGTCCAGAAATAATGGCCGAGGGATTAAAAGCCTTAGATGCGATAGCCAAAAAATATAACCACTCCTTTAACCTGAAACACGCCCCGTTTGGCGCCAATGCCTACTTCAAGCGCGGCCACCCGTTTCCCGAAGAGACAAAAAGAATCTGCGATGAAGCCGATGCTATACTCAAGGGGCCCATTGGTTTGGCATTTAGTGAAATGAAAAAGATTCCAGCAGAATTTGGCCCGGAAATAGCAGGGCTGCTGTCACTAAGAAAGCGCTATGAAACATTCGCAAACTACAGACCCGTCTATCTGCCGAAGGTTTGCGCGGATTTTTCCCCGCTCAAAAAAGAGAAAATAGGGGGAGGAATAGACATACTGATGATGAGAGAGCTCGTGGGCGGAATCTATTTCGGAGAAAAGATCGAAGGGAAAGCAACAAACATGCAGTACGCGAGAGACGATTGTTATTATACTAGGGAGCAGATTGAAAGATTTGCCCACGTTTGTTTTAAAGAAGCGCAAAAAAAGAACGGCAAGCTTACTAACGTCCACAAATCCAACGTCCTGGCCACCTCTAGATTCTGGATTGCGATTTTTGAAGAGGTTGCCCAACAATATCCGGGCGTGAAAGTAACGCCCATGCTCGTCGATAACGTCGCTTACCAACTAGTCGTTAATCCTTCCCAATTTAACGGGGTCATGGCACTTGAAAACATGCAAGGAGATATTCTGACAGATGAAGCCGGCGGAGTTTTGGGCTCTCTGGGATTAATGCCCTCAGCCTGCCTGAACCCGCAGACAGGACGAGGCTATTACGAGCCAGCCCACGGCTCTGCCCCAGACATTGCCGGAAAAAACATAGCAAACCCCTATTCTATGATAGGCAGCGTTGCATTTATGCTCGAAAAAAGTTTTGGATTAGAAAAAGAATCAAAAGACGTATGGAACGCGCTGACCAGTGTTTTCGCTGACGGCCACAGAACAAAAGAATTATCAAATAATACCCCCGCAGAGAAAATATTGTCCACCAGCGAATTCGGGGATTTGGTCGTAAAAAATATTTTGGAGGGGTAAAAATGAGTTCAATAAAAGTTAAAAGTTTGCCGGCAGCCCGGGCATGTTTGTACGGAACAGGACTGGACCAGAAACAAATAGATAGGCCCCTAGTTGCGATAGTCTACTCACAAAATGAAATCTGCCCAGGGCACGTGCACCTTAACACTCTGGCCGACTCCATTAGGCGGGGAATAGAAGCCGAAGGCGGAACAGGAATAAAGATGAACGCAGGCGTCGGCATCTGCGACGGGATTGCAATGGGGCACGACGGAATGAAATATAGCCTGCCCAGCAGAGAGCTGAATAGAGACGCAGTAGTTGACATGGTAAGAGCCCATGCAGTATTTGACGGCGTCGTCTATATCGGCGCTTGCGACAAAAACATTCCGGGCTATCTGATGGCAGCAGCAGCCATGAATGATCTTCCAGGAATTTTCGTAACAGCGGGACCCATGATGCCTGGCTGCGTAGGCGGAAAAGGAGCCGATGTTATAACCTCTTTTGCAGCTGATGCGCAATTCGCGCTAAAGAAAATAAACAAGGCGCAATACGACCAGATTATAGAAGAAAGCTGCCCAGGCGTTGGAAGCTGTGCAGGACTGTTTACAGCGAATTCAATGGCTTGCGTGACAGAAGCGCTTGGCTTGACCGTCCCCGGGATGGCAACTGCGCACGCCGTTGACCATAAAAAATACAGGCTGGCAACAGAAAGCGGAAGGCAGATAATGCGGCTAATCGGTGCAAAAACTGCAATAAAGGATATTCTAACCGAACAGGCATTTTATAACGCCCTGGCCGTTGACATGGCAATCGGGGCATCAACAAATACCGTTCTGCATGTCCCAGTAATCGCAAAAGAAGCAGGGTACACGTTCGACTTGGACAGGATAAATGAAATAAGCTCAAAAACACCAAACCTGCTGAGACTCTCCCCTGCAAGCGAGCACAGAATGATCGATTTTGATAGGGCAGGCGGAATTCCCATCGTAATGAAAAGGCTTTCCCCGCTATTGAACACCAATGTTATGACTGTAACTGGGGTATTGAAGGACAGGCTCAAGGCGACAGTTGATGACGGGAAATCGGATGTAATAAAAAACATTAACAACCCGTACTCCCCAACCGGCGGAATCGCAGTCTACCGAGGAAACCTGGCCCCGAACGGATCCGTGATTAAAGAAAGCGGCGTAAACCCCTCAGTCCCGAAAGTTTTCAAGGGAACCGCCAGGACGTTTAACGACGAACAAGAGGCAACCGATTATATCAAGGCAGGCAAAGTGCGGAAAGGGGATATAATCATCATAAGATACGAAGGGCCAGCAGGCGGACCGGGAATGAGGGAGATGCTGTACCCAACCTCTGCAATCAAAGGGCTGGAGCTGGACACGGACGTCGCGCTGATAACAGACGGAAGATTTTCAGGTGGTACAGCGGGCATCTGCATCGGCCATGTTGAACCCGAGGCGTATAACGGCGGGCCGATAGCTTTTGTTGAGAACGGAGACGAGATAATTATAGATATGAACAAACGAGAGATTAACTCCGCGGCGCATGCACCAAAAAAAGGCGCCAATTGGAAAAGAGTCGAAAAACCAGTGAAAGACAAGATACTGCAGAACTATAGGGCACTATACGCGAAATAAAACTATCGTAGATACACGGAGGGAATTGAAATGCAAATGGATTTTGGCGGAACTAAGATAGATGTTGTCACGAGGAAAGAATTCTCTATGGCAAAGGCAAGAGATATTTTAAAAGACGAAACCATAGCCGTCATCGGATACGGCGTTCAGGGCCCGGCCCAATCCTTGAATATGAAAGACAACGGGTTTAATGTCATCGTTGGGCAGCATCCCGATCATAAGGAATACTGGGACAAAGCGGTAAAAGACGGATGGAAGCCAGGAGAAACCCTCTTTCCCATAGAAGAAGCGGCTGAGAGAGGAACGATTATCCAGTATCTTGTTTCTGACGCGGGCCAAAAAGCATTATGGCCTAAACTAAAACCACACTTAACAGAAGGAAAAGCCCTCTATTTTTCCCATGGGTTCTCCATAGTTTATAAAAACCAGACCAAGGTTATTCCGCCAAAAAACATCGACGTGATACTTGTCGCGCCAAAGGGGGCCGGAAGAAGCGTGAGAGAGAACTTTTTAAACGGGAGCGGGATAAACTCGAGCTACGCCGTGCACCAGGATAGCACGGGGCGCGCTTTGGATAGGACGCTGGCAGTAGGAATCGCCATCGGTTCAGGATATCTCTTTCCCACGACATTCGAAAAAGAGGTTTTCAGCGATCTGACCGGGGAAAGGGCAATGCTGATCGGCTTACTGTGGGGCGCCATGGAAGCCCAGTATAAGGTCCTCAGAGAGCACGGCCACGATCCAAGCGAGGCGTTTAACGAGACCGTGGAAGAGCTCACACAAAGTCTGGTTCCGCTGATGGCCCAAAAAGGAGTAGATTTCCTGCTCGCGAATTGCAGCACAACCGCGCAAAGAGGGGCTCTGGACTGGGGCCCGAGATTCAAGGCCGCACTCGAGCCGGTGATCCAGGAGCTGTACAAGAAAGTCGTTGATGGAACAGAAACAGCTAGGGTTCTAACCGCCAATAGTGATCCCGACTATCTGAACAAGCTAAGAGCAGAACTGACAACAATACGGGAATCAGAAATGTGGAAGGCAGGAACAGCGGTAAGGTCGCTAAGGCCCGAGAATAATAAGTGATTGAATGTCTAAGGGAACTCTCTATGATAAAGTCTGGGAGTTGCACAGAGTCGGTGAGTTGCCGACAGGGCAGACCCAACTATTTGTGGGCAGACACCTGATGCACGAGGTTACGAGCCCCCAGGCATTCGAGATGCTGAGAGAGAAAGGACTAAAAGTAAAACGCCCCGAATTAACAACCGCGGTGATAGACCACGTAATTCCTACCGACAATAGAACGAGGCCGTTTAAGGATAAGCAAGCAGAGCTCATGGCAAAGACATTGGAGGAGAACGCACGCGAATTCGGCATACAAAACTTTGCGCCCGGTTCTGGAAAGCACGGGGTATGTCATGTAACCTTTGCTGAAAATGGGTTGGTCTGGCCAGGGCAGGTCGTTGTCTGCGGAGACAGCCACACATGCACATACGGCGCGTTTGGCGCTCTTGCATTTGGCATAGGAACCACCCAGGTAAGCCACGTTCTTGCTACGCAGACAATCGCGATGGAGAAAATCAAAGTCAGGCGGATAAATTTCAAAGGAAAACTGCAAAACAGCGCAACAGCAAAGGATCTCGCTCTTTTTATGATAATGAAGCTCGGAGTCAAAAGCGGAGTTGGATTTGCATACGAGTTTGGCGGAGAAGCGATAAAACAATTGGATATGGAAGGAAGAATGACCCTCTGCAACCTAGCTGTCGAGGGAGGCGCAAGACTAGGATACATCAACCCGGACAAGATAACTATAGATTATCTAAAAAGCAGATCCTACTCGCCAAAACAAGATTTTGCAAAGACAGCGACTTTTTGGCAATCAATTTCTTCTGACAAAAATGCAGAGTATGATGATGTTATAACTCTGGATGCATCCGCAATAAAACCAATAGTTACATGGGGCGTTAATCCAGAACAAGCCTGCTATGTGGACGGAAAGATACCTATACTTGAAAATCTATCCGGAGAAGCCAGGAGGGAAGCGGAGGACGCCCTTAGATATATGGGCCTCAAACCAAACGAGAAGATAGAAGGCACCCCCCTAGACATAGTCTTTATCGGTTCATGCACCAATGGAAGATTAAGTGACCTAGAAGCAGCAGCAAAGATATTAACCGGCAAAAGAGTTTCTGTGAAAACTTTAGTCGTTCCTGGGTCAGAGGAAGTTAAGCGCCTTGCCGAGCAGAAAGGCATTGACAAAATATTTATAGATGCTGGAGCGGAGTGGAGGTATTCTGGTTGTTCAATGTGTCTTGCGATGAATCCAGACCGATTAGAAGGATACCAGCGAAGCGCATCCACATCAAATCGAAACTTTAAGGGCAGGCAAGGAAGCCCGACAGGAAGAACCCATCTAATGAGTCCATATACTGCGGCAGCAAGCGCCATCGAGGGCAAAATAGCAGACCCAAGAACGTACTTGAAAGAGGTTTTATGATGGACATAATTCAAGAAAAAGCGATATCTTCTGTTAAAGGCAAAGCAATTCCAAAGCCAGCAAACGACCAAAACACGGATGATATTATCCCTGCCAGATACCTAAAGGAGATTACATTTGCAAAGATGGGGGAATACGCCTATTTTGATGAGCGGTTCAAGAATGAAAAACGCGTAGAAAGCCATCCATTCAACGACCCTAAATATGTAGGAGCAAACATTTTGATCACAGGATCCAATTACGGGTGCGGCTCTTCAAGGGAGCACGCCCCGCAGGCTCTACACAGATTTGGGATTAATGCGATAATTGCAGAAAGCTTTGCAGAGATTTTTGCGGGAAACTGCGCAAGTTTGGGTGTTGTCGGAGTGACTGTTTCTGCAAAGGATATCGTAGATTTGCTCAACGCCGTCAAACAAAACCCCCAAACTCTATTTGAAATAAATCTCAATGCCAAGACTGTTTCTTACAATGGTCGCTCTGCTAATTTTGAAATGCCAGAGGGCAGAAGGCAAGCATTCTTGAATGGAACCTGGGATGCTCTGGCAGTTCTGCAGCAAAATGAGAGTAGCATAAAGAAAACCGAGTCAAGACTAGTATACCTTAAGTACAAGTGAATTATGGCTGGCATTTTATAGCGAGGGTCGGATTTGAACCGACGGCCTTCGGGTTTCTTAGTAATATATAACTTCTTATGAGCCCGACGGGCACTCCAGGCTGCCCTACCTCGCTTTTAAACAAGACAAATAGCAATACATATTTTACTTAAGCTTATTTAAAAGGTTGTCTCTAAATTAATCATGCAAGTAACTCCGCGTAAGGAAATGAACATAGACGCCAACGTACAGATAGAAGCAATGAAATTAGCCATGATTAGATTCGGGAAGAAAGGAAACTTATTGCCCCCTGTGGCGGTCAAAGCAATTAGCGAAGTGACAAAAAACATTGTTAAACGGGATCCAAAATGCCAGGTAGTCCTAGTTGGCGGCGCTGATAGAACAAGCAAGGGCGAACAGGGCGATTTCAAGGACATAGATATAGCCGTAGTCGCTAGCGGCGCTGAAGCATACAGGGAATTTGGTTCATTAGAGTTTCAGAAAAAAATGCAGCTTCTCAGCCCGCACATACACGTAGATATATTGGCCTATAGGGGTAAACACTTCCGGAATCCCGCAAGAATACTTAAGGAGCTAGAACTCGAAAAGAAGCAGGGCACCTACACAATATCGATGCTCGCGAAAGGCACCGCCCTCTATAATCCGATACAAGTAAAGAAATTTCAAAGCGTGTTAAAATCCTATTTAAACATGGCATATGATCCAGAAACACAGAAAAAAATAACCGAATGGCACATAGCCCGCAGTTTCGGAAGCGTAAAAAAAGCAACCACGCCAGAGAAACGCTTTTTCGGAATCTCGAATATTTTTAAAAAAAGGAAGTAGCGTGTCAGACTGCCTATCATTCTTCATTCAGCCGCATCAGAACTTAAAGGTATCATCATCCACGCCTTTCTTGTGTTTTTCAGCCCTTTTATCCCTTTCCATGAGTAAATATTGTTAATAATAATATTATCAATAATATTAACAACAAGCCTTATATATGAGAAATACCTATCCCCTATAGGTGATTTCATGAAGAAAAGCCTCGTATTCACTAAATCAATAGCGTTCGAGAAGACATTAATAGACCGTTTAGAGGTCTATCTGACGAACGTCGAACGGGACGGCAAAAGGATAAACTTCTCTGCCGAGGTAGCCAGCCTGATTGAAGCGGGCCTCAAATACAAGCAGATAGAGAAAGCAGGATATCCGAGCAAGAAAGGAGTCCTAGACGCAACAATCGTCGGAAAACCAAGGCTGCAGGATCTGGTAAAGGATAAGATTGAATTCGAAGAGTCGGCGCTTGAACAACCTAAACCAGTCAAAGGCATGAGGATGCAGAAGCTCTAACTGCATTTAACCAATAGCTTTCGCAAAATGGTTTTATTTGCATCTGCTAGAACCTACCTTCATGAAAAAAATATTACTGATTCTGGCGTTTCTTTCTATTTCTATCGCGGAACCCTGGTGTGATGCCGGGCCATTTTGTAACGCCTCTTATCAATGCCGCGCCAGTATCTATACAAACGAGACGGGCATCCTCAAGATAGAGAATGTGAATTTCTCTAATCTGTTCAACAGCTGCGGAATCAGTGGCGAATTAGACAATTCTTCGTTGCGCGTGGTATTCAACAATACGCTGGTGGCCCACAACCTAACCGAGCAATCACTATTCTTCAACGCGCTGGAAATGGGCCAATACTACCTCTATTTCTCAAACGTTTCCGAGAACGAAACCAGATTAGGGCCAAACTTGAGCATAAATATAGAGAAAGGCATCGGCGCAGGATGCGTCAAGCAGGGCGTATGCTCAAATGGCGGGCTACCGTGCCCCCAACTTGTTGAAATCGCAAAACCAATCTATAAAGTGACGGTCACAGCGACATGCGAACAGGCGTTGCACGGGATTTACTGCACTGTTTTACCATTATTCGGAGACTGCCGTTGCACGACCGGTTATAATGAAGGATATGCAACCTCCTGCAGCAATACCTGTTACGGCAATTTCAGCAACGGTTCGCACGCCGGGGTGTCTGTAGCGACAACAGATTACTTCTGTAGCGCCAGCGTGTCCGGCACGTTCTATTATCTAGATTTTGATGCAGAGAAAACCATAAACAGCATTGAATCAATAACTAGCTATCTCCGACCACCAGAACCGCTAATAGTATCAGCGCCACAGCCAACTATAGCGATTTCCGGCCCCACCTATGCTGCCCCCACTGCCGCGCCAGCGATAGAACAATCACCACATCTAGAAATATCCATCTTAGAGCCAAAAAATGGAACGATTTTATCCTCACCTATAATCGAGCTCCAGGCCAGAATAGAAAATAACACGCAGATAGACTGCTCATTAGCGCTGGATAGCAATGAAACAACAATCTATATAGAAAATAATACCATTTACCATTCATTTTTAGTCAGCGAAGGAGAGCACAAAATAGATTTAATCTGCAGCGCCGGAGATATAAAGAAAGAAACCCAAATCATGTTCAGCGTTGAGAAGGAAAATATCAGCGCCGTTGCACTGAAATTGATTGAACCAACGGCCAGCATAACTTCAAACGCGCCAATTTTAACCAATAATCTCTATATGGGAATTATAGCCTTTTTAGCGGCAACCATCATTATTTCAGCCTACAGAGTCCGCGCCAAGCTGCAAAAACAGAAGAAAAACCCAATCTCTCTAGCGCATTTGCAACCATCCGACCAATAAGCTATCCTTAAATATTATTATGGTCAAATAAAGGTAGGTGAACCAATGAGACGAGTTTTCGTAATCTTGTTATTGCTATTCTCAATGAGCTTCGCAGCGGAAGACGCGCTCAGGCTACAGAACCAGCAGACTTTCCCAGCTGGCGTGCAATCTGGAGATCAAGATGTAATGCTGCAGTTCGATCTATACCATGCAGGGATGGTCACATACAGCAACATAACCGTGACCCTAAACCTGCCGCAGCAGTTCGAAGGCATAAGGACCACTTATTCAGTCAATAGGATTCTGCCCGGCCAATCAGTCACAACGAACTTCAGGTTCAATGTCAAACAAGTGGACCCCGGCACATACACAATACCCGTGACCATAAAGTATACGGACACCAGCGGGCCATACGAAACATCGGCCAGCAGAACCATCTACATCTCGATATCAACGACGCCAGCGCTCAATTTCGATGACATAATCTTCACACCGCTTCCGCACATAGGGAAGCAATTCAACGTCACGTTCATGGTTACAAACACGAATCAGCTGCCGGCATCCAATATAGTCGCATCTATATCCTCACCAACTGCTGAAATCACTTGGATACCCGGGTCGCAGACAAAAAATTTCATAGGCCCCGATTCAACAGGCAACATAACTTTCAAGGGCATGGTTAGCTCAGAGACCGTGCCAGGAGCATACGCTGGCGTTATAACATTGGTCTATTCCGGCAAGACGACATCAAACAATTTCTATCTCGAAATCCACGGAACGCCTGACTTAAAGCTAGCGGGCAGCCAGACGGACAAAACACCCTACGTTGGAGATAAATTCACGCTTTCGATACAACTTGAAGATATAGGTAAGGAAAAAGCCAGGTCAGTACGGGCAAAAATAACTGATTCCAGCCTGACGGGAACTCTCGTCTCCTTTATAGGGACGATAGACCCGGATGACACGGGCTCAGCCATATTTGACATCACTGCGCCGAATGCGGGCAGCTACGAGATACCTATAGAATTCCAATACACAGACGACGAGGGAAACAACTACACGCGCACCGAGACCATAGACCTGTTCATCTACTCAAAGCCGTTTGATTTCTCAGGGATAATTCTGCTGGCGATAGCGGCAGGCGGCATCTGGTACTGGCAGGCGCAGAAGAAGAAAAAGCGAAAGATAGAAAAGATAGTTGAATAGCATGTGGAAGATAGCTTACAGGAACCTGCTATCGAAGAAAACCAGATCTCTTTTGGCTCTGATCGGACTCATGATAGCAGTGGTCGGAGTAGTTGGACTAATTTCTATCAGCGACGGGATTAAAAATATGGTGAATGAGAGCCTAGGCCAGCTGCAGGGCGTCATGGTGCTGCAGAAGGACGCATTCTCGCCATATATGTCCAAGGTCGATATGAAGTTTGTCAAGGAAATAGAGAGTTTTCCTGAAGTGGATGTCGTAGCGCCGCGCGTCTTCGGAATGGCTTCTTCTATTGACGGCTCGGCCGCCCTTTCTGGCGGGATATCTAGCATGAGCAGCATGGGCGAAATCATTGGCATAGACCCGGCTATAGAAGGAGTATCAGGAAAGACAGGTTTTTACGCTTCAAAGATCTCACAAGGGCGCTTTTTGAAATCAAGCGACGTGTATTCTGCCGTAATGGGCAAGAAGATCGCAGATGACAACAAAAAATCAGTCGGAAGCATAGTCGAGCTTAATGGCGTGCGGTTCAAGGTTGTCGGGATATGGACCACAGGAAGCACCGCCACTGATAATATCATACTTGTCCCCATAGATACCGCCAGGAAAATGTTCAGCATACCGGACGACAAGGCTTCTATGCTGACAGTCTATACAAAGGACGCGGGGGCAGTTGAGGCTGTCTCCAAGAAGATAGAACTGCGGATAGATGAGGTGGACGCGAAATCTGGCTCAGAATATGCGTCAGAGGTGGGTTCGGTCTTTGGTAGCCTTGACCTGTTCTTCTGGGCGATATCCTCGATAGCCATCCTGGTCGGCGGGGTAGGTATACTGAACACGATGCTGATGTCGGTAATGGAAAGGTTCAGGGATTTTGGGATACTGAAGGCGATAGGCTGGTCCAATTCAAACATCATGAGCCTGATTATCTCAGAATCGATAATACTCGGCACCGTCGGCGGCGTAATTGGTCTCATTGCCGGCTATTCACTTGTCGAGATAGCTAAGCCGATCCTCGGTTTTCCGATGCAGGTCACACCGACGCTGGCGGTAACAGCCGTGCTGCTTGCGGCTTCCCTCGGCCTTATCGGCGGACTATATCCGGCGCGCAAGGCCAGCAGGCTGAACCCGATTGAGGCGATTCGTTATGGTTAAGAAGATAATAGAGGTCAAGGATGTCCACAAGTACTTCAAGCGAGGGGAGACCTTCGTGCACGCGCTCAGGGGAGTCTCAATGACAATAAACCAGGGCGATTTTGTCTTCATCATAGGGCCGTCTGGCTCAGGAAAATCAACTTTGCTCCATTTAATCGGCGCGCTTGACCTGCCGACAGAAGGGGAGATACTCTTCGACGGAAAAAAACTGTCGGATTTCGACGAGGACACGCTGTCAATAATCAGGAGAAAAAAAATAGGGTTCATATTCCAGGCGTTTAATCTGATGCAATCACTCACGGCGCTGGAGAATGTGACCATCCCCCTCGTCCCATCAGGGATTGAGGAAGAGAAAGCAAATGAAAAAGCGATAAAGTTAATGACCCTGCTCGGCCTGAAGGAAAGAATCTATCACACACCGAACCAGCTTTCGGGGGGCCAGCAGCAGCGCGTTGCTATAGCCCGTGCCCTGATTAATGACCCGATTATAGTGTTGGCAGACGAGCCCACCGGCGAAGTGGATTCGCAGACTGGAAACGAGATATTCGACTATCTGAGAAAAATGAACAAACAATTCAATAAGACATTCGTGATAGTGACCCATGATACGGAATACATAAAAAAGGGCGACAAAATCTTCAAAATCCACGACGGGAAGATAGTCCGTTAAGGGCTATAGGTTATCGCGCCCACGGGGCACCCATCAACAGAAGCCTTGCAATCGCACTTTGCGCACGCTTTCGCATTCTTCACATGCGATTTCCCATCAGAGCCCATCTCGAAAGCATCGGGGCACAGCGCGGCGCATGCGCCACATCCTATGCATTTTTCTTTATCTACCGCCAGTTTCACCATGAAATCACCTTATTTCCCCCTCCACTTGGAGTTTGGGACGTACTTTTTAATAATCTTTACTAGGCTGTCCATCTCCTCATCGCTCTGTCCCCGGTTTTTCTTGAGCTCGTCAGCGCGCGCGTTCTGCGGCTGGAACTTCTGCAATACATACTTTTTGCATCCGCCGAGGCTGCGGGCCATCTCCTTGACATCATCAGTTGAATGGATGCTCGGAATCAGCGTTGTTCTGAACTCGTAATCCAGATTCGATTTCAATAGGATTTGTATGCTCTCTTTCACGTTTTCCAACAGATAGCTGCTCTTCGTCCCGCTGACCGCCTCATATTTCTTCGCAGAGGTCGGCGCTTTCACATCCATCGCGACAAAATCAACGAGATTCTTCTGCATGAGTTTTTTCAGGACGATTGGATTAGTTCCGTT
>Ga0315281_10000048_pt1 | contig 138044 bp, 120 predicted proteins | sample YL17G07_0_MG_FD_204540 | JGI IMG/M metagenome (GOLD analysis project Ga0315281, IMG submission 204540) | Sediment microbial communities from Yellowstone Lake, YNP, Wyoming, USA - YL17G07_0 | ecosystem: Environmental > Aquatic > Freshwater > Lake > Sediment | place: USA: Wyoming | collected...
CTTCCCCCGCCATCGGCTCTGACGGGATGGTCTACGTGGGGTCTTATGACAACAGAATCTACGGCCTCAATGTTACTGGCACTCTCCTGTGGAGCTATCGAACAGGATCCGTTGTGTATTCTTCCCCCGCCATAGGCTCTGGCGGGATGGTCTATGTGGGATCTCATGACAACAGAATCTACAGCCTCAATTCTACCGGTTCTCTCCTGTGGAGCTATCGAACCGGAGGCGGTGTGTCTTCTCACGTCGTAGGCTCTGACGGGACAGTTTACGTGGGGTCTTATGACAACAGAATCTACGGACTCAATTCTACCGGTTCTCTCCTCTGGAGCTATCAAGTCGGGAAGTGGGTGTATTCTTCCCCCGCCATAGGCTCCGACGGGAGGGTGTTCGTTGGCTCGGTCGACAACAGGCTCTACGTCTTCGAAGGGCCGCCGACTCCGACTCCAACGCCGACCCCTGTGATTGACCTCATCCCGAACAAGACGACGCTGGCTTCGGCAGACCGGCTCGAGGTGAGGGTGAATGTGCAGCCTATCGCCGTGCGCTGCTTCCCGTTCATCCGCGTACTCATGCCCAGCGGCCGGACTCTCTACTTCGAGAAGGGCCGCGGATTTCTAAGCAGCCCGACCCCGTACCTGGGGTTCGCGGCGGGCGCGATCACTGTACCCGCGCCGATCGTGAACTACCTGGCGCTGAGCGTGCAGTTCTCCGGGCTTGCTCCGGGGACGTACATCATGGAGGGAGGGGCTGTGGATGCGACGCAGACCACCTCGGCGAGCAACCTCGTGTATGTGGACGGGATTGACAGGGAGACGCTCGCCGTAGTCCAATAGGGGCGGGCGGCAGACCGTGTAGCCGCCTTCTCTCAAGAGATACTCCATCTCCGGCGTGAAGAAGCTCCCGGCGTTTCTCCTCCCGTCGGCCCTCATCGCGGATACGCTCTACTACCGCGTAGGGTTTCAAAACTGATCTGGTGCCAAAATCACAGATAAATGTGATGGAAGGGCCTGGCAAGGAAATGATCGATCCTCCGACTTTATTATAATACGCTCATGAGGGATGAAACTGAAAAGCAGGTGGTGGAACCGCGGAGGGTGCACCTCCGCACCTACGGCTGCCAGATGAACGAGTACGATTCCGAGCTGATCGCGGGTCTATTCGAGAAAGATGGGTGGGTGCTCACCGACGACGAAGCGGCGGCTGACGTCATTCTTCTCAATACCTGCTCGGTACGCCAGCACGCGGAGGATAGAGTGTGGGGAGCGCTCTTCGACCTGCGAGAGCGGGCGATGCGGGAGCCCGGGTTCATCATCGGCGTCTGCGGGTGCATGGCCCAGGCGAAAGCACAAGAGATTGCGCGGAGGTGCCCTCACGTGAAGGTCATCTGCGGAACGCGCGCGTTCAACAGACTCCCGGAACTCGTCGCCCGAGCCGCGGAGGGGAATGGGATCATCATAGACACAGACATGAGCAGGGAGCCATGCCTCGCCGATCTCCCTAAGAAGCGGAGGTGCAGGCTCAAGGCCTTCGTCCCTGTCATGCGCGGGTGCGAAAATTACTGCGCATACTGTGTCGTTCCCTATGTGCGGGGGCGCGAGGCGAGCCGGCCGCCGGAGGAAGTGCTCTCAGAGGTGGAATCGCTCGCCCGGGATGGCTGCCGCGAGGTGATGCTCCTCGGGCAGAACGTGAACAGCTATCGTGCGAGGCGCGTGTCGTTCGCGGAATTGCTGCGGAACGTTGCGGGAATTGCAGGGATAGAGCGGATCAGGTTTATGACCTCGCATCCGAAAGACTTCCCCGATGAACTCATCCGCGCGATGGCAGAGATCCCCCAGGTGTGCCAGCATCTCCATCTACCCCTTCAGTCGGGATCTGATAGAATCCTCAAAATTATGAATAGGGGGTACACATTTGAATCATATCGTGGGCTTGCACAAAAAATACGAGGAGCGGTTCTGGGGATCGCCCTGAGCACCGACATACTGGTCGGTCTCCCTGGGGAGACTGATGACGATTTCAAACAGACGGCTCGTGCGCTCGATGAGATCGGTTTCGACAGCGCATTCATATTCAAGTACTCAGACCGTGAAGGAACGAGAGCGTATGAGTTAAAACCCAAAGTCGAAGAAGAGATGATTGTGCGGCGGCACGCGGAACTCTTGAGCATGCAGGGGAAGATCGGTGTGGAGAAGAACAGAAAGCTGCTCGGGGCTTCGCTTGAAGTGCTCGTTGAGGGATACAGCCCGAGGAATCCGGAGCGCCTCTTCGGCAGGACGAGAACAAATAAGCGAGTCGTCTTCGGCGGGGGCGGGGATTTGATAGGGAAGCTCGTTTATGTTATCATACGCGAGGCGACGCCGCTGACGCTCATCGGAGAAGAAATTTAAGATTTACTACGGAGGACACGGAGGAGACACAGAGGACACGGAGCGGGCTACAGTTTAAAGTGTAAGGTATAAAGCGTAAGGTACAAGGCTGCACTCGAATTACAGTATGCTTTAAACTTTACACTTTAAACTTTCGGCTGTAGGTAGCTCCGTGTGCTCTGTGGTGAAACGGTGATGAGGTGGTTTGAAATGAGTTCCAAAATGCCGAAGAAGGAGATTGTCAGGCTGATCGCCGCCCTCGTTATTTTTATTTTCCTGATAGTGTTCGCCATCCAGAATTTTCATGCGGGGGCACGGGTGCGCCTGCTGTTCTGGCAGACGGGGAGGACTCCCATCAGTATCATCATCTTCGTCTCCATCCTGGTCGGAGTGCTCATCGCCGTCGCCGAGCTCCTGCCGCGTGTGCTGTGGTTGAGGAAAAGGGCGCAGGATGCCGAGGCGGAGGTCGCCCGCCTGAAAGCCTGTAGGGCAAAGAATCCTCCAGAGGAATCGCAAGAATGACCATTGCCTTCACGCCATATGTATTGGGATTTGGGATTTGGGATTTGGGATTTGCCAGATGAAGCTCACGCCGATGATGCAGCAGTACAAGAGAATCAAGAAAGAGACCCCCCCGTCCATCCTCATGTTCCGCCTGGGCGATTTCTACGAAATGTTCTTTGATGACGCGCTCACCGCCTCCCGTATACTCAACATCACCCTCACCTCCCGGGAGAGCGGGAAGGGGAACAAGGTGCCGATGTGCGGCGTCCCGTACCATGCCGCGCAGGAGTATATCGCGAAGCTCGTGAGGGCGGGGCACAGGGTGGCGGTGTGCGACCAGGTGGAGGACCCTGAGCTCGCAGAGGGGCTGCTGAAGCGCGAGGTCACGAGAATAGTGACGCCCGGGACGGTGCTCGAGGAGAGCCTGCTGAGGGAGAAGAGTAACAATTACCTCGCCGCCATCAACAGGGTAAACGGACTCTACGGTTTGTGCTATCTCGACCTCTCCACGGGGGAGTTCGTGGTGACGGAGATCGCGCGGGAGCCGGATCTCTTCAATGAAGTCGGCCGCGTGGCGCCGAGCGAGTTCCTGCTGCCGCAGGGCCTCGCTGAGGACAGGGAATTCATGCGCCGCGTGAAGGAAAGCTCCTTTGCGATGGTCAATCCCCTGGGCGACTGGCTCTTCGAATACGAGAGCTCATACGGCCGCCTGAAAGAGTTCTTCCGCACCCAGTCACTCGACGGATTTGGCTGCGCAGACCTCGGCCCCGCGATCGGCGCTGCCGGCGCGGTGATCCACTACCTCAAGGAGACGGGGCACTCCTCCCTCGCCCACGTGACGAAGATCACCCGCTCCATTACTGCGGATCAGATGATCCTCGATATCCACACGCAGCGCAACCTCGAGCTCGTGCGAAACCTGAGGACCGGCGGCTGCGAGAGCACGCTGATCTCAGTGCTCGACCACACCTCGACCTCAATGGGCGCGAGGCTCCTGAGGCAGTGGCTGCTCCAGCCGCTCATCGGCGTGGAGGAGATCGTGCGCAGGCAGGGCGGGGTGCAGGAGCTCTTCGACGCTGCGGCGGTCTCTGAAACGCTCTCGAAAATATTGAGGGATTTCAAAGACATCGAGCGGCTCATCGCCAAGATCGACTGCGGCCACGCGAACGCCCGTGATCTCCTCGCGCTGAAGCAATCCCTCGATCTCCTCCCGTCGCTGAAGGAGCGCGTCGCGCCGCTGACCTCGGAGATGGTCGAACGCCTGCGCGGGATGCTCGAAAACATGAGCGATATTGCGGCCCTGCTCGAAAAGGGTATCGACCCGGAGGCCCCGCTCACGGTGCGCGAGGGCGGCATCATCAGGGCGGGATACGACCCGGAGCTCGACGAGATCCGGAGCATCGCGCGCAGCGGCAAGGGGTGGATTGCCGAACTCCAGAAGCGGGAGGTCGAGCGAACGGGCATCAAGTCGCTGAAGGTGGGGTATAACAGGGTGTTTGGATACTACATCGAGGTGACGAAGCCGAACCTCGGCGCGGTGCCCGCTGACTACATCAGGAAACAGACCGTGGTCAACGGCGAGCGCTTCATCACGCTCGATCTCAAGGAGTACGAGTCAAAGGTGCTCGGCGCGGAAGAGAAAGCCGCCGCGATGGAGTACGCGATATTCCAGAGGATAAGGGAGAAGATCGTTGCCGGGACGGAGAGGATCCAGCGCGCGGGGCGGGGGGTCGCGCTCCTCGATGTGCTCAATTCCCTCGCGGCGTCGGCCCGCAGGAACAACTACGTCCGGCCGCAGGTGAACGACGGGGATATAATTGAAATTATTGACGGACGGCACCCCGTCCTCGAACTCACGCTCGTCGACGAGCGGTTTGTCCCGAACGACACGCTCCTGAACACCGAGGCCGACCAGCTCCTCATCATCACGGGGCCGAACATGGCGGGCAAGTCAACCTACATCCGGCAGGTGGCGCTCCTCGTCCTCATGGCGCAGACGGGGAGCTTCATCCCCGCGACCCGCGCGACGATAGGCATCGTTGACCGGATCTTCACGCGCGTGGGCGCGTCGGACGAGCTCACGCGCGGGCAGAGCACCTTCATGGTGGAGATGAATGAGACCGCCGACATACTCAACAATGCGACGGCGAAGAGCCTCATCGTCCTCGATGAGATCGGGCGGGGGACGAGCACCTTCGACGGGATCAGCATCGCCTGGGCTGTGGCGGAATATCTCCACAACAGCGCCGAACGCCGCGCCCGCACCCTCTTCGCCACGCACTACCACGAGCTCACCGAGCTCGAGATGAATCTCCCCGGCGTGAAGAATTACAACGTCGCCGTCAGGGAGTGGAATGACGAGATCGTTTTTCTGCGCAAGATCGTCCCCGGCGGAACGGACAAGAGCTACGGGATCCACGTCGCCCGGCTCGCCGGCCTCCCCCGGAAGGTGATCGAGCGCGCGAAAGATATCCTCAATGCCCTTGAGGAGGGTTGCATCCGCGAGGAGCGGCTCCCCAGGCCTGAGGGCACGCCCGCTGACCAGGGGGGGGCGCAGCAGTTGACCCTTTTTGAAATGCGGCCTCATCCGGTCATAGAGGAGTTGAAAAATATAAACACTGATAAAATATCTCCCATTGAGGCGCTCTACAGATTGAAGATACTGCAGGAGAAATGCCGTGAGCCGGATTAGGGTGCTGCCCGATGGGGTCGTGAACAAGATCGCCGCCGGCGAGGTGGTCGAGCGGCCGGCGTCCGCAGTGAAGGAGCTTGTGGAGAACGCGATCGACGCGGGCGCCTCCGAGATATCCATCGAGGTGCGCGCGGGCGGGAAGTCGCTGGTGAGGGTGCGCGACAACGGCTGCGGGATGGGGAGCGAGGACGCGGTGCTCGCATTGGAGCGGCACACGACGAGCAAGATCACCGATGCCGCTGATCTCTTCGCTATCCACACGCTGGGCTTCCGCGGCGAGGCACTCCCCTCTATCGCCGCCGTTTCACGCCTGGAGCTCACGACGAAGGAGCGGGGAGCGCTCGCCGGAACGCGCGTCACCGTGGAGGGGGGCGGGATCGGGGAGGTCAAGGAGACGGGCGCTCCGGAGGGCACCGAGGTCGTCGTCCGCGACCTCTTTTTCAACACCCCCGCGCGGCGCAAGTTCCTCCGCTCCGAGCGGACGGAGAATTCATATATTGCCTCAGTGGTGATGTACCAGGCGCTGGCGAGGCCGGAGACAGGTTTCACGCTCATCGCGGATGGCGAGGAGGTTCTCAAGGCCCCCGCCGCCGCGAAGGCGATCGACCGCATCAGCGCGCTCTTCGGCGTGGAGCTCGCGGGCGAACTCATCTCCCTCGAGGGGGGAAGTGGCCCGATTTCAGTGCGGGGCTTCATCAGCGCACCTGAGGTGACACGGGGAAACCGCACGGGGCAGCACTTTTTTGTCAACGGCCGACCCGTCCAGGACAGGATCCTGAGTTTCGCGGTTGCCGATGCCTGCGAGGGCATTCTCCCCGCGAAGCGGCACCCGGTCGTGTTCCTCTTCCTCGAAATCGACCCTCAGCAGGTTGATGTGAACGTGCACCCCGCCAAGCGCGAGGTGCGTTTTCGAAATGGCTCGCTTGTCCGCGATCTCGTGCGGGGAGTGCTGTCGCGCGCTCTCTGCTCCTCCGGGCACGCCGCGGGAGGGGGGTTCACCGCACCCCGTCCGGCCGTCAGTGAACCGGTCGCCCGCTATAAGACAGCGAGCGAGGGCGGACTGATCTCGAGGATCCCGATCGCACCGTCCCGCCAGGAACCGTTGCCCTGGGAGGGGGCAGGTGAGGCGGCTCCAGGAATCGGAACGGAGCGTCTCCGCCCCATCGGTCAAATCAAGAATCTCTACGTGATCTGCGAAACCCATGAAGGAATGGCGATCATAGACCAGCACGCCGCGCACGAGCGTATCCTTTTTGAAAAGGTGATGCGTCTCAGCGAAAGGGGGGAGGGCGAGGTTCAGCGCCTCCTCATCCCCGCCGTGGTGCGCCTCTCGGCGCCCGAGTATGCGCTGGTGAGCGGCCATATCGGGACGTTTACATCACTGGGGATAGGTGTGGAGCTATTCGGTAAGAATGACGTGAAGGTAGACCAGCTGCCGGCCTGCCTGGGCGCGATCGATCCCGAACGGCTCATGCGCGATGTCCTGGGAGAGCTCGCGGAGGAGGGGAGGAGCAGGGCGGTGAAAGATGAGATGGCGGCGAGGGTGGCCATGAAGGTCTGTCGCGCCGCCGTGAAGCGGAGTGACCCGCTGAGGTGCGAGGAACTGGAGAGGCTCGTTGCGGATCTCCTGAAGTGCAAAACACCTTTCACCTGTCCTCATGGACGCCCGACCATCATCAGGATGAGCGCGGAGGAGCTGAATAAGAAGTTTGGGCGCGCGTAATATTCCACCTACGAGGTGGAATTTGGGATGCGATATAATGTGTTAAAATAGCCCCAAGAAGCTGTTATAAAATAACTTATTGTGATTTCTCAAATAGAACTGATTTTTCTTGTCGGGCCGACAGCGGTGGGCAAGTCAGCCGTGGCGCTCGAGCTCGCCCGGAAGATCGAGGGCGAGATTGTTTCAGCCGACTCCATGCAGGTCTATCGGGGGCTGGACATCCTGTCCGCGAAACCGTCGGCCCGCGACCGGCAGCGGGTCAGGCATCACCTCGTTGATGTGGCGGAGCCGGGAGAGCGATTCGATGTTGCGCGGTACGTTCGACTCGCACGTGAAGCGGTTGCGGATATACGCGCCCGCGGGCGAGTGCCCGTGGTGGTGGGAGGGTCCGGCATGTATGTGCGTGCGCTCTTGGACGGTATCTTTACAGGGCCCGGGAGGGATGCAGTGTTGAGAGACCGGTTGGAGAGGGAAGTTGCCGAAGAGGGCCTCGCTCCGCTCTACGAGAGATTGAAGGAAGTGGATCCCGGCGCGGCAGCGCGGATTCATTTGCACGACAAGAAGAGGATCATCCGCGCCCTTGAGGTGTATGAACTTTCAGGACGGGGAGTATCATCTCTTCAAACGGAGTGGCATGCGGCGCCTGCCCCCGGCGGGAAAGGGGCCTTTTTCAGCGCGGGGCTCGAGTGCCGGGCAGCCCTTTTCGGCCTGAGGAGAAAGAGGGAAGAGATCAGCCGCCGTATCGATGAGCGCGTGGAGCGCATGGTTGCCCAGGGAGCGGTGGAGGAGGTCAAAAATATCCTCGGTATGAGTATCGATTCGAACGCCACCGCCTGGCAATCGCTCGGCCTTAAGGAGATACGCGACTATCTCGAGGGACGATGCTCACTCACTGAAGCGAAGGAAGCGCTCAAAAAAAATACCCGGGCATTTGCGAAGAGGCAGATGACATGGTTCAGAAAGGATGGGAGGATCAACTGGTTAGAGATCGATGCCGAAGAGCCTCCACGCGAGACCGCAGAGAAAATAGTGCAGCTGTTAATGCAGGATAGCACACGACCAGGAGTGGAATAAACCGCTGAAGACACTGAGCGCACGGAGCAGATGTTTATTCGGTGTCTTCAGTGGCGAGAAGCGATGAATAAAGTCGCTACACGCAGCCAGTGTGGACAGAATGAGGAGGATGACCGCGAGCGTGCGGTCCTGGTCGGCCTCGAGGCCGGCGGGAACCGCCGATGGCACGTTGAGGACCACCTCGCCGAGCTGGCGCAGCTCGCCTCAACGGCGGGGGCCCGCCTGGTGGGCACTCTGGTGCAGAAGCTGGCTGCTCCATGCGCCTCGTATTACATCGGGCAAGGGAAGGCGGAAGAGCTCCGGGCCCTCTGCGTGCGAGAGGCTGTCGACCTCGTCATTTTTGACGATGAGCTCAGTCCCGCCCAGGTGAAGAGCCTCCAGGATCTCACCGGCTGCCGGGTGATTGACCGGACGGAGCTGATCATGGATATCTTTGCCCAGCGCGCCCGATCGCGCGAGGGGAAGATCCAGGTCGAGCTCGCGCAGCTCCGCTATATGCTGCCCCGCCTCACGAGGGCCTGGACGCACCTCTCGCGGCAGGAGGGAGGGATCGGCACCAGGGGGCCGGGCGAGCAGCAGCTCGAAATTGACCGCCGCCGCATCCGGGGAAAGATAGGCCACCTCAACGACAAACTCGCGGGAATCGAAAGGGAGCGGGGGACGCAGGGGAAGCAGCGGAGGCGCAAAGAGATCCCGGCGGTCACCATCGTCGGCTATACCAACGCCGGCAAGTCCACCCTCATGAACGCGCTCACGCATGCTGGCGTGCCGGTTGAGGACAAGCTTTTTGCCACGCTCGACCCCACCACGCGCGTGCTCTCACTGGCGAAGGGGCGGAAGATACTGCTCACGGATACGGTCGGTTTCATACGAAAGCTCCCCCACCATCTGATCGAGTCGTTCAAGGCAACCCTCGATGGGGTGGTGAGCGCTGATATGCTCATTCACGTGGTTGATATATCCCATGACCAGGTGGAAGAGCAGGTGGAATCGGCGTGCGGGGTGCTCAAGGAGATCGGGGCGGGTGAGAAACCTGCCATTGTCGCCTTCAACAAAATCGACCTGCTGAGGGACGAGTCCCGTCTCAAACGGTACGGGAGGCACTTTCCCCTGCACGTTGCGGTGTCGGCGATGCGCGGCGAGGGGCTCGACCGGTTGCTCGAGGTGATTGAGGCGGAGCTGGGCAAGCAGATGATTTCCTGCCGCCTCGTCCTGCCGCAGGGGGAGGCATCGTTGATCTCACGACTCTACCGGGAAGGGAATATTCTCGCGCGAACCTACCGGGGGAACACTGTCATTATTGAGGCTGAGCTTCCGCCGGCACTCGCCGGCGAAGTGAAACACTACATGAGATGAAGCTATCGGGATCTGAAGGCGGTCTCACGCTCTGGCCCTGCGGCGCCACCCGCGACTTCGTAAATCACAATCCTTGCTGAAGACTGATCTGAGAATACCCACGGTGTCTCAATTGCCGCCAGGAGTTTTAATCTGTCCTCCATGCGACCTGTTCCGAAGAGTCCCCAGTACATTTTGACGATGTATTCGTGGTCCATGACATAGCGGACGCGCTGGTCTCGGAGAAAATCAGTAAAAAGGGTCCGCTGCCTCATCGCTTCCAGGGCCTTGTTGTTGACGAGTCCATCCATGTTGATCACGGGGACGGACGAGTAGTAGCCGTACGCCCCGGCGTTGAAGGCGGCGAAGCGGCCTTTATCTTTAAACCGGTCGCCGAGCTCATGCGCCAGCTGGTAGTACGTCTGCTGCCATGGGTAGAATCCTATCCGCCAGTGCCTGTATCCATTCATGACAGCCACCGCCATGACTGCGGCCGGCACAATCCCCCAGGCATTCCCCACGCGGCGCCCGAGACGCCCGATCCATAGAGAGGCCGCCCAGCCCAGGGGTATCGAGAGTGCCACGAACGTGCTGTGAAAATACCATGCCTGGATATGCCAGAAATAGAGGCTGTAGAAGGAGAAAATGAAGGTGATATAGAGGAGCACCACAGCAATGGTGTGCCGGGCGTTTCGCAACTGTTCCTCTTTTGAGGTGATGAGTGCGCTTACGATTACTATGATGAGCGCGGTGAATCCGGCAACCCGCACGCCGGAGCTTGTGGCGATCATGACGAACGTGGCCTTCAGGCTGGAGAGAAGTTTTACGTTGAGATGGGTGACATCATATGCGCCTCCCTCTTTCAGGAAGAGGAGTCGCTGTATGTACGGCTTTACCACGCCGCTCACCTGGCGAATTGTCCCAAAATGTGCCAGGTTCCAGATCAGCCATGGCGCGCAGACGAGGAGCGCGGCGCAACAGAGAGCGGCCGATGCACGGAGCCTCTTCTTCGCGCGTGTTCCGCGGTGCGTGAGGAAGCCGATCAGAAATGCCGCGAGCAGGAAAATCGAATCGGATCGCGCGAGCACTGCCATTCCGGTCACTGCTCCCAGCAGGACGGTGCGGCGGGTTTCCAGCTCCTGCCGGTGTGTCAGCGCCGTGTAGAGCAGGATGGCGCACGCGACGCAGAATGCGCAGAGGCTCGCCTCTGTCCCCGTAAGGGAGACAAAAAAGAGACAGGGATTGAGGAGCCAGAAGCAGCTCCCGATGAGCGCCCCCCGCTCGTCGGAGATAGCGCGGAGGATGCGGTAGATGAGATAACCGGCGAGGCAATCGAATATCGCGAGCAGAGCGAGGGCACAATGGATTGGGAGATCGGGATTTCCATTCATGAAGCGGAACAGGGGCGCCAGGAGCGCAACAAACAGAGGGTGAAAACCGTTCGTCAGGCTTCTCCCATCGAAACTCGCGCCGCAGCCTCGCGCCACATTGCGGGCGATCACGAAATAATAGTACGCATCGTCTGAGAGAAACTTACCGATGAGGACCTGGATGCTCATCATCGAGAATGAGAGGCGGGCCACGAGGCCTGACATGAATAACAGGGTAAAAGTAATTTTGGTGCGATTCACAAAGTGGAGTATACCATTTCCATCCACCCGTAGGCAATTCACATCGTTGCGTGAAGGGGACACACCACTATCATGGTAATGCCTCACTGGAGCACTGATACGCACGCTGCTGTCATTGCGACCCCGCCTTGGCGGGGGAAGCAATCTCACTTAAAGGGCTTTCAGGATGGGATTGCCACGGCTGCCTCCCCCGGTGAAAACCGGGGTCGGCATCCTCGCAATGACAGCCAGCTATCATTGTCAGTGCCTGACTGAGGCATTACCTATCATGGTAACTACCTGATGACATTTTGTGAGAGTAGCTATATTATAACTATAGAGCGGAGACGCACTGCGCTGAGAGTGCGCCCCCGCAGGTTCTCTCGAGCCGGGAAGAAGATATCTCTGTGGTGAGGGACAGTATGCAGCGCGTCCTTTCGATTGGCATCCTTGTGGTGATGGGCATTGTGCTCGTCACTATCGCCACATTCTCGCTGCAATGGCGCATGATGCACGACGCCCCTCTTCAGTTGTATATGGCGTATCTGATTGAACATCTACACTATGTTCCCTACCGTGATTTCTTTGACATCAATATCCCGGGAATATACCTCGTGAACGTGTGCATTGGTCTCATCTTCGGATACAGCGACCTTGGTTTTCGATGCGCCGATTTGATTTACCTCGGTGCGATACTGAGTGCGACGTGGTGGTGGATGAAAAAAATTGGCGCGCTGGTTGCCTGGTGCGGGTCGATTCTTTTTGGCCTCATATATCTTGGCCGTGGACCGATTGCGAGCATGCAGAGAGAATATCTGTTACTCCTCCCGGTGATCATTGCTCTCATTCTTGCGTCTTCGAACCGCCGGAAGAGCGAAGCGATGAACGGTATGGCGGTGGGCTTCTTTTTCGGGTTGGCTGCCGCGCTCAAGCCTCATGCGGCAATCGCGTTTCCGCTTGTGCTGGCGTGGCGAATAATGGACCGCAGGCGGCGTCACCCCGGCACCCCGCAAGCCGTCTCCCGAGTACCGGTGATCATCGGACTTTCAATGCTCGGTTTTTTACTCCCGCCGCTGGCACTAGTGCTCTGGCTATTCCAAAAGGGGGTATTGCAGAATTTCTTTGATATTGCGGTCAATTACTGGCCGCTTTATGGCCAGCTTACAGGATACCACGAGATACTTACCGGCGCGCCTCGGGCAAAATATCTTTTGATGAACTACGTGCGTTTTGGCGGTTACGGCCTGTATGGTATCCCGGCTGCGGCCGGCGTGTGCATTTCACTTTTCAGTGCGGCGCTCACGAGCGCTCAAAAGCGGCAGGTGGTCCTGCTGATTGGGCTGGCATTCGTCTATAGTGTATATGCCCTGTGGGCCGGCAAGTTCTACACCTACCACTGGCTCCCGTTCGCGTATTTCATGGCGCTCTTGAGTTCCCTCTGCTTTGTTGAGCAGTTTGAAGCACGAGATACGGCGCGAGGGCGATTCCCCATTGTGGTGTTTCTCATTACGATATGTTTCCTACTAGGCCCCCCGAATATATTCTTTGAGCAGATACAGGGACGAGCACCCGGACCTCCCAAGGGAGGGAGAGTTGACGAAATTGCGGCGTATCTGAAAGCGCATATGCGGCCTGGCGATAAAGTCCAGCCGCTTGATTGGACGGGCGGGGCTGTCCATGCGATGCTGATCGCGCGGGCGCCACTCGCGACTCCCTTCTTCTACGATGTTTTTTTCTATCACCATCTCTCGAGTGACTACATTCAGAAAATGCGTGCGCGATTTATTGAGAGTGTGGCGGCGGCACAGCCACGATTCATTATTCAGGTTGAAACCGATAAGCCCTGGGTCTCCGGACCAGACACAAGTCGGGAGTTTAAAGAACTTCAGCTCATCCTCGATACTGCGTACCATCCGGTGTTCGGGGGTGCCGGGTATGTTATCTACGAGAGGCGGCTGAACCCGGGAGTGACGCCCGAAATAGCGGATAACAGATTGAAACGTTCACCTGATGGGTGAAATGCAATAATAAGTATTTTTTTCTGTAGGGGCTTGATTCCCGTCCAAAGCCGGGCAAGTATCAAGCTTGCCACGCAAAATGCGTGGCCCGTAACGCGGGTCGGATGAATCCGACCCCTACAAATCCGCCATTTCGGGTGACGGCATCATTTTGACGCGCCGCGCAGATAGTGGTATCATGCACAGAGAGTTGGAGGGGATGACCCGATGAGGATGTGCGTGCTCGGGAGCGGAAGTTCCGGAAATTCCATCTATATCGCCAGCGATGGGTACAGTTTCCTCATTGACGCGGGGTTGAGCCGCAGGGAATTGCAGGAGCGGCTCGCGTCGGTGGGCTCGGCGCTCTCAGAGATCGGCGCTATCCTGATCAGCCATGAGCACCACGACCACATCAGGGGGCTCGCGGGACTGTGCAGGAGCCACTGCATCCCGGTGTATGTCAATCGCCACACGGCGAACGCCATCATTGAGAAGGGGATCCCCGCGCGGAGGCTGCGATTCTTTAAAACCGGGGCTGACTTTCAGCTGGGACCGGTCACGGTGCATCCGTTCTCCATTCCCCACGATGCGTCTGATCCCGTCGGTTTTATTGTTACCGCGGGCGATTGCCGGGTCGGGATCGCAACTGACCTCGGGTGCCCCGCGGCTCAGGTGAAGCAGATGCTGCGGGGGTGCAGGGCGATCGTGATTGAATCAAACCATGACCGTGATCTCCTGGACAACGGCCCGCGGCCGATCGCGCTCAAGGAGAGGATCCGGGGCGACCTGGGCCATCTCTCCAATGAGATGGCGGCAGAGCTCCTCGCGGAGGTTGCATCAGAGAGCCTCTCCGACATTTTTCTGGCGCACCTGTCCGAGGAATGCAACAGACCCGACGTCGCGCGCCTGATGGTGGATCAGGCCGTCAGGCGGGCTGGATTCGAGCATGTGAGTATACGGCTCACCTACGCCGATCGTGTGAGCGACCTGGTGGAATATCACCGCGCAGAGCGCGAGGCGGCCTCACCGTGTCGCGGTGAGCGAGGGATCAGTTGTGGTACGTGAGTGGGATGCGGGAATGGGGTGAGCACTACCCGAGGGCGCCATCCAGGCCCCGCGATTACCCATCAGAGATCACCATGGAAAGTGCGTCTCGATACAGGGAGAGGGTGCGAGGGGTTCGGGTAGCGCGATGATGAATCGCGCACCTGCATTTTTTTATGAGCGTGCATCCGGGGAGCATGGACGCTATTGAACGGAAGGGAGGATGTGACCGATGGAAAAGAATCGGCAGGTCGGTGGTGACACTGAGGCCATACGTGAGTTTCCCGAGGAGACGCTCTGTCCCAGTTGCGGGAAGTTCGTGGGGGCGTACGAGAAGTGCCCGTACTGCGGGACGGAGCTGAAAAAGAGGATGAGTATCATCTTCTTCAAGCGCGCCGCCCTGGTGCTCGCGATCGGAGGGTTGGCGCTGCTGTGGTTTACCGCGACGAAGATCAAGATACCCATTGTCCGCATCGGGGACATCAATGCCCGGATGAACAACGCCGTGGTCGAGGTGAGGGGGAAGGTCGTGAAGGTCTCGATGACGGGCAGGGATGGTGTGTCTTTCGATGTTGACGATGGGAGCGAGCAGGTCAGGGCCCAGGCGTTCCGGGGGCGCAGCAAGATGCGCGAGTTGGGGAATGTTCCACAGGTGGGCGATGTGGTGAGTGTGGTCGGATCCATTCAGATGACCGAGAAGTACGGGACGAGCCTCATGATTAATATCCCCTCACGAGTGAAGGTGACGCCCGCAAGGGTTGAGCGGATCCCCATCGGGGGCGCGACGCTCGAGAATCAGAACAAGCTGGTGGAGGTTGTCGGCGAGATCGTCTCTGCGAGGCAGAGCGGAGGCAATATCTTCCTTTCAATAGGAGATACCACCGGCGTGATTGATGTGCCTCTGTTCGAGAGCGATCTTAACCGGGTCAAGGACAGGGAGGCGATCAGCACGATCGGGAAAGAGCTCAGGGTTGTGGGCACGATAGACGAGTATAGGGGAAAACCTCAGATCAAAATACGCGATGTCGAGAAGATTGAGGTTTTGAAGGATGATACGATCCCCACGAATAAGATACCCGGTTATGAAAAGATACGCGAAGGCGCGGAAAAGGGCAAGAAGCCGGGCGCTTCCCGCGAAGGGGGCGAGGGAGAATCAGAATCTCAGTCGTCGGTGTTTTTTTAAGTGATACGGGAGAGGAGACACTCATGGATTATATCCTGATTCTTATCTATACCATTCTCGGCACGGTCATCGGGGGGCTCCTGTCAATGATCCCCGCCCTCCATATATTTAATGTGGCCGGCATCGCTCTGCTCGCATGGTTCGCCTGGCCGCAGCTCATCCCGGAGGTTGCCCTGCCGGCGTTTTTCATGTCGCAGCTTGTCGCCTGGTCGATCATCAATACGATCCCCTCGATGTTTTTCGGCGCCCCTGATGAAGCGGCGGTCTTCGTCGTATTGCCGGGGCAGAAGTATATGATGCAGGGACGAGGATACGAAGCGGCCATCCTCACCGGTGTCGGGAGTCTCGCGGCAATCATCGTCATGGCGCTCCTCACGCCGTTCTGTTTCTACACCCTGCCGGCGATCGTCCAGATACGCAGCCAGAACCTTGCGTGGATCCTGCTTCTCGTCGTCACCTACATGATCATGAGTGAATGGCCGAAGGGGACGGGGCTCGGCAGGACCAGGTGGGAGAAGTTCAAATGGGCATGGGCAAATCTTGTTGCGGGCATCGGGACGATGGCCCTGGCAGGATTCATGGGATTCATAATACTCAATCGGACGTTGGTGCCGTTGGAAATGAGTTTCCAGGGTATCATGCCGGTATTCGTGGGGCTCTTTGCCGTAGCGATTATTTCCAGGAATCTTGTCTCGAGGCAGGAGGTTCCGCCGCAGTATATCAGTTCCACCATCGATTGTGATCATCGTCTTCTCGCCAAGGGTATTTTTGCCGGCACCCTCGGCGGCGGGATTGCGGCGGTCACCCCTGCGGTCACCGGTGGCATCGGCGGCATTATTGCAGGGGCGGCGACCGGCCAGCGAGACGACCGGATCTTCGTGGTCTCACAAGGGGTTTCAAAGGTGGTGTACTATGTCGGCGCGTTTCTGCTTTTCTTCGTGCCGACGCTCATGCCCAAGGGCGGGGGAATCGCGCGCGGCGGGATGTCTATTATTCTGAAGCCGATCTTTACCCCCTATACCTTTGAGGAATATTTTCAGATTCTTGCCGCTATGATGATCAGCGGCGCGCTCGCTTTCCTGATGATGTTCCCGCTCACCCGCTGGACGATAAAACTCATTACCTGCATCGACTATCATTATATCCTCTGGATTGCGCTCGGTATTATATTCTCTATTGTCTGGGGCCTCACGGGATGGATGGGAATGTTTCTTATGGCGGTGGGAACGGGGATCGGGCTCATTCCCGCATTTTACCATGCTCGATTGAGTAACTCTATGGCATTGCTGCTCATCTGGCTGGCGCTCAGCATGGCGGGCCATGGCCCGGCGGTCTTGCAATTTTTCCATCTGGATTGAAGCATAACAGGAACCACAGATTAACACAGATACACACAGATTTTTAAAGATCGAGTTATTTCTCCTCTTGGTTGGATTTACCGTGTTCATCTGTGTTCATCTGTGGTTTAAAGAAAAGCTTTTTAAAGGAGGATAATGCAATGAAGGGTTTGACCCATTTTATAAGCGGCGTGACGATGGCGTCATTTATCCCCGCGGCGACCAAACTGGCGAATGGCAATATCGCGAGTTCATATATCCTGGTGCTCGGCGGTCTCTTCGGGATCCTTCCCGATACCCTCGACTTCAAGTTCGGCCAATTTTTCTCAAGCGTCGACCATGATATTGATGCCGATCCCAATAATCCCAACCCCCAGAAGATGGCAGAACAGATCGGACAGGCGATAGACGAATCCTACGCGACCGGGCGCTATGTGAAGGTGCAGCTCTACCCGATGCGCCTGGGTGCGGATCTCTGGAGGCAGTATGTCATCAAGTTCGACAATGAGAAGAACGAGATCGTGGTCGTCATCAACGAAATCGTCACCACCTCGCAGATCCCCTATCTCGGCACTGAGCCGAAGCAGAACCGCGTCGGCCGTTACAGGCTCAAGGGGAAAATGCTCGATCCGCATGGCCGACCCTCGGTGGTGGACATCATGAGCGGGCCGCAGTTTGGTTTCAGGAAAATGGAGGACGTGGTGGAGGTGGAATTTCTCCCCTGGCATCGGACCTGGAGCCACAGCTTTGTCCTGGGCTTTTTCATTTCCATCGGCGTGTGGCTCCTTGCATCGCTCGTCGCCGGATGGGGCATGGGCTGGCTGTACGGGCTGGTGGCGTTTCTGGGCTATGCCATCCACATTGCGGAGGATCTCACCGGCCACATGGGGGGGAGCCTCCTCTGGCCTTTTCAGAAGGACAGGACGAACGGCCTGTGCCTCGCCAAGGCGAACAACCCGCACGTCAATTTTGCGGTGGATTATCTGGCAGTAGCGCTTCTGCTTTATAACTTGAGCCGCTTCTCTCCGCAGCCGCCTATTAAGCTCGGGATGCTCCAGTACATCCTCTATGTGCTGGCGATCCCTCTCGCTGTCTACTGTGCCATCACGAAACTGTTCGGTGAGAAGGGAGAGGAAAAGAAAGGCGGGGAGATCTCCGCCGATAAGGCTCTCGCTAAGGAGGACAGGATAAAGACGGAGGAACTCATGTATGAGGCAACGGATTCCTCCACGGGGGATATGCAGTAAAAACGGCCTAAAGTTGAAGGTTTAAAGTTAAAAGAGCTGCACAGACAGCCAGGCAAGGAGTTACATGCCTGGCTGTTTGTTCAAAAGGGCGCGTGGATATTTTTTGAACGCGGGGCGGGCCGGTACGTCTAACATTATGGAACCAAAAATAATGGCCACACGCTGGCAGGTTCAAAAGAACTGGACAGGTTCGAGATTGAAAACGCACTGCGGGTGCGTATCCCCTCCTTTCACTCGGCCTGTCCGGCTCTTTTCTGTCAATGGGCAGGAAAAAGGTTATGCGGGCAACCCTCTTGTATTATAATCATAGACCTCAATTGAGCAGGCGAGCCTCTGTTTCCGCTGGTGCGCTCATTGTCCGGGTTATACAAGGGGTATATGGAGCTTCCCGACGAACTGCTGGTGGGACGCGCGCAGGAAAATGATCCGGACGCGTTCAGGCAGTTGGTTGACAAATACAAAGCAAAAATATATTACGTTGCCTGCCGGATGATGAGCAACCACAGCGATGCGGACGATGTCGCTCAGGAAACTTTTATCAGGGCATACAGAGGGCTCAAAAAATTCAAGGGGCACTCACGCTTCTATACCTGGCTCTACCGCATCCTGGTCAATTGCTGTATGGACTCACTGAGGAAGAAAAAGCGCGGGGGAGTGGATCTCCGGCTGAATGAGGCGGTGGATGGCGAAGCACTGGCCGCCGGAGGCGGAGCGACCGGGAGACCGGCAGCCGCCATCCATGCCGCAGAATTGAACGAATTGCGAAGCGCGGTCGCTGACGCGCTCAGATCGCTCCGCCCGAAGCATCGCATGGTCCTGGTGCTCCACGAACTCGAGGGGATGGCGCATCAGGATATCGCGCAGATAATGGGATGTTCGGTAGGGACGGCGCGCTCCCGGCTGCACTACGCGAGGATGAAGATGCAGCAGAAATTGAGGAGATTTGTGGAGTGAGCCGCGATATGAAAGGACATATCATGCGCTGCAAAAAAATCGAACGGCTGTTGTCCGATTATATCGATGGTGTTCTGGATCCGATGACGAAGGGCTTTTTAGAAAAACATCTCGTCGCCTGTCAGAACTGCGCGTCCGCTGTGCGGCGCCTTGAGCGCACGGCAATGCTCGTCAAAAATATGCCGATGAGTCAACCATCGGAAAGCTACTGGGCGCAATTTCATCCACGATTGGTGGAGCGATTGAGGCGGGAAGAGGGCGTGAGAGAATCGTGGCAGGTGCGGTTCAGGGAACTCTTCACGCTGGGGAGACCAGCGGTGATCGTGACCTCGGCTGCCGCCGCACTGGTTCTGGCGGCAGGTATATTCCTCGTGCGCGAAAGGCCTGAGAGGCCAGAGACGACCGGCAGTGCGAGCGATGTTCCGGCCCAGGCGCTTCCCTATGCCGTCATGCCGGTCGCCAGCAGGCCGCCGCTCGATTTCGAGGCCGGCAGGCTTGCGGGGATGCCCGCGCGGAGTGATGCGCCCTTTCAAATAGCCGGAGAAATGCATCCCCTCGTTATCGAGAGCGTGGAACTATCGCGGGGATGGTTGGGAGTAGGGGTGCAGGAGCTCACGCCGCCGCTCCAGGCGGAATTTAGGATTGCCGATGGCCAGGGGGTTGTGGTTGCCATGGTGGTTGAGTCGGGGCCTGCACATCTCGCGGGTATTAAGGAGGGTGACGTCATACGCTCCTTTGGGGGGAAGCCGGTGAAGAGCCCGCAGGAGCTCATTGCCCTCGTCGCTCGGAAAGCGATTGGCGAAAAGGTCACGCTCTCCATCGTCAGGGATGGGCAGGAGAAAAATATCGAAGTCACTGTCGGCACGCGTACGGAGAGGGGACGCGGGCGCGAGGTGGAGCTGGGGCTCATTCTTGAAGAGGTGACGCCTCAACTGGCGGTGCGATTTAACCTGAGCGCGCCGTCGCGAGGGCTTCTGGTGGCGGATGTGCAACCGGGCGGGGCTGCGGCGAGGGCCGGCATGAGGCGAGGCGATATCATTCTGGAAGTGAACCGCCGCGCGGTGACCAGGCTCGCGGATTGGGAGGCGCTCGTCAGGGATGTGAAGCCAGGTCAGAAGTTCCTTGTGCGGACACAGCGGGGCTTTTTTGTGATCAAGGCGGAATAATAATCGTTCAAATCGTTCAAGCCGTTCAAGTTGTTTCAATCGCTAGGTGAATAAGTTCTGATGATCGATTTCAACGATTTGAACTATTTAAACCATTTCAACCGGTTAAACCAAATGGAATAGCAGGAGGGATTGTGCTGATGAGACGGATTCTATTCGTGGTAGTGGGTGTGTGTTGTGCGGTTCCGCTGGCGATGGCTCAGGAAGGGGCGGGTAGCGCCGGGGGCAAGGCTGCATCGCTGCAAGCGGCATTCATAGACGTGGCCAAAGAGGTGGGGCCAGCGGTGGTTGGTGTGTACAATATACAGCGGGCCCGCGTCCTCGGGTACGCCGGCAGACCGAGGGGCTATTATGACATGGATGAATTCCTGAGGCTGTTTGAGATCCCGCTCGAGCGCCGCAGTATTGGATCGGGCGTGATCATTGATCCCGCCGGCTATATACTCACCAATGAACACGTGGTGGGCAACGCCGATGCGATAGAGGTCACGCTGGCGGATGGACGCAAGTTTCAGGGGAAGGTGGTGGGGAAAGATCCTCGCGCGGATGTGGCGGTGATCAAAATCGATGCCACCGGCCTGCCCGCCGCCAGGCTGGGTGATTCCGACTCCGTCAGGACCGGCCAGTGGGCAATCGCCATCGGGAATCCGTTTGGAATATTCGAGGATAACCCGACGCCGACCATGACGGTGGGTGTGGTGAGCGCCGTGCACAGAAAATTGGGCGGCGCGAACATCGGGGGGAGATATTATGGCGACCTCATCCAGACAGACGCGGCGATAAATCCGGGCAACAGCGGGGGGCCGCTCATCAATTTGAAGGGCGAGGTTATCGGCATCAATGCGGCGATCATCAGCCCCTCCGGCGCGTACGCGGGCATTGGCTTCGCCCTCCCCGTGAACAGGGCCAAGGAAGTGCTGGAAGAGCTCAAGAAGGGACAGGAGATAGAGTACGGCTGGCTGGGGGTGGGCATTCAGACATTGAATAAGGATCTCGCAGAGGAGTTCAAACTCCCCGATTCATCCGGGGCGCTCGTCGTGACCATTATCCCGGGCAGCCCTGCGGTCGCCGCGGGCATCCAGGTTGGAGATGTGATTCGTGAATGCGGCGGACGTCTGGTCAAGGACGCCGACGGCCTGATGGAGGAGATTGGCCGCGCGCGTCCCGGCAAGACGGTAAAACTTAAGATCCTGCGTGACGGCAAGGAGCAGTCGCTCGATGTGGTCGTCGGGCGAAAGGGCGAGAAGGTTATGTGAATCGGGGGATTGCCTGGGTGAGGGGAAGATTATTGGGGGCGTTATGGCTCACGGTGGTCCGGGCCGCGCTCTGTGGTGCCTTGGTCTCGGCTGCTGAGGGACCAAAGGACAAAGCCATATCAGAACCCACGTCAAAAGGACCGAGCGAAGTCCTGCCAAAGGGCACCCTCTCGGCAGACAGAACATACGTTGCCACAGGTAAGATGGTCCGGCTGCTGCTCAGAATAAGCGGAGAGGGAAACCCGCATGCCTGTACCCTTGAGCAGCCGGTCCTCCCCGCGCTCGCCCATCTCGAGCTTGTGACAGTCAGCCAGCGCAATGAGGTTGCATTCCGTTCAGGCACTCAGGTATTCTCAACGACATTCCTTTACACGCTCAAGGCGCACTCTCCTGGAGGGGAGAGGATCCCTGCGATCCAGGTGAGATACAAGGCGGAGGGAGACCGGGAGAGTCGAACCATCGCGGTGGAGGGGCTGGAAATAGTGGTTGGGGAGGGACCCCATGTCAGCCACCGCGTCATCGCCCTGATTATACTCGTGGCGGCGGGCGGTGCGCTCCTCGGAACGGCCTGGCGCCTGCGCGCGAGAAAGCTGGAGCGCGGAGCGGGAGGGGTGAAGGCCGGGGCGCCCGGAGGGTCGGTCGCGGCGGGGGATGAGAAGTCACGTGCGGCGGTGGGAGCCCTGGCGATGGTGGAGGACGCTCACGGTTTGAAGGTGGCGGGGGAGTGGGGGGAATACGGGGCTCAGATTTTCGCTGCCCTCTCCTCGTACCTCGAAAGAGATTCCGCGGCGGAGGCTGAGAAACTCAGGGAGGCATTGGGCGCGCTCTGCGAGAGGGTGCGTTACGCGAAGGATCGTGAGGCTGAGCGCGGCATTGAGGACTGCGCCCGGAAGGCGGAGATTTTTTTCAAAGATAAAATAAGGAAGCAGCTCGAACAGTAAGTCCCTGCCTCGGAATTTCAATAAAGTTTGAGATGAGCACCTGATTCACCTGATTTATACCCGCACCCTAAGGGTGCGCTACAGAAAATCAGGTTAATCAGAGGGATCAGGTGCAAACAAATAAGTCGCGAAGCTAACGTGGTGTGGGCGGTGCGAACCGGATAAAAAGAAGGGGGTACACAATGCAACAGGGCGTACAGGCGATCAACGAAAAGGTACAGCGCGAGAGCCATCTGGTGGATAAAATAACAGGGGAGATCGGCAAGGTGATCGTCGGGCAGAACTATCTGGTGGAGAGGCTGCTCGTGGGGCTGTTCGCGGACGGACACATTCTCCTCGAGGGGGTGCCGGGACTGGCAAAGACCCTCTCCGTCAAAACGCTGGCACAGGCGATCGCGACGAAGTATCAGCGGATACAGTTCACGCCCGATCTCCTCCCCGCGGACCTGATCGGCACGCTCGTGTACAATCCGAGGACGGGTGAGTTCACCACGAAATTGGGCCCCATCTTCGCGAACCTCATTCTCGCCGATGAGATCAACCGGGCGCCCGCCAAGGTTCAGAGCGCGCTCCTCGAGGCGATGCAGGAGAAACAGGTTACTATCGGCAAAGAGACCTACAAACTCGAGGAACCGTTTATCGTCCTGGCCACGCAGAACCCGATCGAGCTGGCGGGGACTTACCCGCTGCCCGAGGCGCAGATCGACCGCTTCATGCTCAAGGTGAAGATAGGGTACCCGAACAAAAAAGAAGAGCGGGAGATCCTGGAGCGCATGGCGGTGGTGGGAATGCAGCCGAGGGCTTCTCAGGTGATCAGCGCGGATGAGGTGCTCAGGCTCCGCAAGATCGTCAACGAAATTTACATCGATGAGAAGATCAAGGACTATATCGTGAACATCGTCTTCGCCACGCGGGAGCCCAAGGCCTATAAGCTGGATATCGGCCCCTATATCCAGTACGGGGCTTCTCCGCGTGCTTCAATCTACCTGACCCTCGCCGCGAAGGCCCACGCCTTCCTGAAGGGGCGTGGATATGTCACTCCCCAGGATGTCAAGCTGATCGGCATGGACGTCCTGCGGCACAGGGTGATCGTGAGCTATGAAGCGGAGGCGGAGGAGCTGACGAGCGAGGACCTCGTCCAGAAGGTGTTTGATAACGTGGAGGTGCCGTGATCAAATCCCAAATCCCAAATCCCAAATCCCAATAGGTGGGTCGTCGTGATACCTAAGGAAATACTCAGGAAGATTCGGCGGATACAGATTTACACCACCCGCGTGGTGCAGGACGTCTTCGCGGGCGAGTACCGCAGCGTCTTCAAGGGGCGCGGCATGGAGTTCGAGGAGGTGCGGGAGTACCAGGTCGGCGATGACGTGCGGATCATCGACTGGAACGTGACGGCGCGGACCGGGCACCCCTACGTCAAGCTGTTCAGGGAGGAGCGAGAGCTCACGGTGATGATACTCGCCGACATCAGCGCCTCGGGCTCCTTTGGCACCGTCAGGCGGTTGAAGGCGGAACTCATCGCGGAGCTCTGTGCGGTCCTGGCATTCGCCGCGATAAACAACAATGACAAGATCGGGCTCATACTCTTTACCGACCGGATCGAAAAGTATATCCCCCCCGATAAGGGGATCACGCACGTGCTGCGGGTGATACGTGAGCTGCTCTACTACAAGCCCGAGGGTAAGGAAACGAATATTTCAGCAGCCGTGGAGTTTCTCAGTAAGGTGACCACCCGGCAGACCGTGAGTTTCCTTGTCTCTGATTTTTTTGCCACGGGCTACGAGCGACCACTCAGCATTGCCGCGAAGCGGCATGACCTGATCGCGATCTCCGTGAGCGATCCCCGCGAGAGGGAACTGCCGGCCGTGGGGATTATGGAGCTCGAGGATCCGGAGAGCGGTGAGACGATTTCGGCGGACACGGGGGACCGCCGTGTCCGGGAGGAATTTTCCAAAATCGCAAGGAGGCGCGAGGCTGAGCGCGATGACTTTTTCAAAACCCATGGTATTGATTGCATCAGGGTAAATACCGCAGAACCGTACATGAGGGAGCTGTTGGGCTTTTTCAGGTCGCGAGAAAGGAGGATGGCGGTGTGACCGGGGGGGCGGAGGAGCAGGTTGGGGGTTGTGGTGCAGATAGATCAGGATACACGCAGATGGGTGAGGGGGCATGGCGAACAGAGGGGTTGCAACCCGGAAGGAGGCAGCATGAAGATGATCTGGTTGGCGGCGATGATCAGCATGGCGGTGTGTATGGGGGGGCGCAAATCGGCTCCCCGGGATACGGCGGCGGAAGAGGCACGCCCTGCCGGTGAACAATTGAAGGCCCGGGGCAAGGTCCTGAGTTCATCGAAGGGCGAAGTCCTCGCGAGGGTAGGGGGCGCGGTAATCACTGACACGATGGTCGACGAAAAGATCAACTCGATGCCTATGAGGAGAGCGCGTTTCCAGTCCCCGATGGCGAAGAAGGAACTTCTCAACTCGATAGTGGAGCTGGAAATGGTGTACCAGGAAGCCGTGAGAGAGGGATTGGATAAGGATAAAGAGATATCCGACCGTCTTGAGGATTACAGGAAAAGGCTGGTGGCGACCAGATTGAGAGAAAAAATCCTGGAGGGCGTGAAGGTGAGCAACGCTGAGGTGCGCGCGGAGTACAAGGCGCAGGCCGATCGCTATAAGATTCCCAAGCAGGTGAAGGTGAGCCAGATCGTCTTCGCGTGGGATAAGGACGCCTCAAATACTGATATCGCCGCGGTGAAGAAAAACGCCCAGGAAATCCTGGGAAGGGTAAGGAAGGGCGAGGACTTCGCCGCACTCGCGAAAAAGTATTCACTCGATCAGGCGAGTGCCGCAAAGGGCGGTGATATCGGTTACGCGAATAAGAACCAGCTCCCGCAGGAAGCCTATACTGCTGCCATGGCCTTCGAGAAGGAGGGGGCAATCAGCGATCTGATTACAGGGAAGGAGGATATCCGCATCCTCAAGGCCACCGAGGTCATCCCTGAGAAGAAAAAATCACTCGAGGAGCTCAGGTCATGGCTGGAGCGCAGCGCGCAGAGCAAGAAGCAGCGCGAGGCGTGGCAGAAATATGTGGATGGTTTGAAGAAGAAAGCCGCTGTTGAAATATATGAGGACAAGCTCGCCGCCGTGGAGGGACCGCAGCCCCCTGTTGAGAAAGGGATCCCCGTGGAGATGAGACCTCCCCTGGAGGGGCAGACCCCTTGATGCCGGAGCCTTCAGAGGAGCATCAGATGGAGTGGCAGGGCGGGCGGCCCGGACGGGAGCACACTTTCTGACATGAGATCGGCGCTGCTTAACGCGTGTGTGATTGTCGCGGCCGGAGCCGCGTGCGCCTCGGGTACCGAAGAGCGGCCGGCCGCCTGGCCCCCGGATGGGGTGAGCATCGCGGTATCCGCGATCCCCACCAGAGTGACGGTGGGTGACAGGATACTCTATACGATCCGCGTGGTCGTCCCTCATGGGATAACCGCGACACCCCCGGTATTCGGTCGTACGGTGGGTGAATTCCATATCAGAGATCTTGGCCAGCTCCCCGCTGTCAGGCGGAAGGACGGATCTGAGGAGATCGCCTACCGCTACGAGCTCCGGCTCTATGAGACCGGCGAAAAATCCATTCCCCCGCTTACGGTTGCTCTGAAAAGTCAGCAGGGCGGGCTGGCCGAGGTTGACGGCGGTGCCATCGCCGTCGTCTCTGAGAGCGTTCTGGATAAAGACGCCAGTGACATCAAGGATATCAAGCCGCCCCTGAAACTGGCCTACATCCCCGTCGCGCCCATCGTGTGGCTCTTCGCGGGAGGGGTTGCTGCGGCCGTCGCGCTCGCCGCGTTGAGGCGCGTCAGGCGAAAGAGGGAACTCTCGAAACCGCCGCCCGGCGCTCCTCATTTGATTGCCTACGAGGAGCTGGCCCAGCTCCTCGCGATGAACCTTATTGCGAGGGGGCGTGTGAAGGAGTACTACATACGCATCTCCGGCATTGTGCGCAGGTACGTAGAGCGGCGCTTCGGCCTCAGGGCGCCGGACAGGACGACGGAGGAGTTTCTCGCGGAGGCGAGCGCATCCGGGTTGCTCGACCCGAGGGCGCGCACGCTCGTGGGGGATTTTCTGGAGCAGTGCGACATGGTGAAGTTCGCCCGCTATGGCCCCACCGATGAGGAGATCAACGGTGCCTATGCTGCGGCGAAGAGATTTGTCGATGAGACGATGCAACTACAGCCTAAAGTTTAAAGCCTAAAGCCGGAAGTAGAAATAGCTGCGTTACAATTATGCAATTTCGCGATCCCATTTTCTTTGTACTGGTGCTGCTCATTCCGCTCCTGGTGATTGCGAGGCTCAGCCGCGCCCGCGCGGTCACCGTGAAGTTTTCCGCGCTCGAGGCGCTGAGGCTGGCCCTGCCTGCGGGCAGCGGGGGGATGAGCTATCTTCCGCTGGCGCTACGATGCGCGGCGATCCTTCTCATCGCGATCAGCCTCGCGCGACCGCTCAGGGGAATCGCCCACACGAAGGTGTACAGTGAGGGGATTGACATCATCCTGGCGATCGATGTATCGAGCAGCATGGATTCCCGCGACATGACACACGACCTGAGGATCAACCGGCTCGATGTGGTGAAGGGGGTGGTGAAGAGATTTATCCCGGAGAGGAAGAATGACCGGATCGGCGTGGTCGCGTTCGCCCGGTACGCCTACACGCAGGCCCCGCTCACGCTGGACCACGATGTGCTCATCGATCTCGTGGAACGGTTGAAAATAGTGCCGCGGGGCGGCGACGAAGATGGCACCGCCATCGGCTCGGCGATCATCACCGGCGTCGCGCGGCTGAAGGAGTCGAAGGCGAAGGCGAAAGTCATTGTCCTTCTCACGGACGGCATGAACAACTTTGGAGAGATCAGTCCAGGGAGCGCGGCGCAGGTGGCCAAACAGCTGAAAATCAAGATCTACACGATTGGCGCGGGGACGAAGGGACTCGCTCCGTATCCGGTGCAGATGTTCGGCCGGTGGACCATGACGCGGGTGGCGGTGGACATTGACGAGGAGAGCCTGCGCAGAATTGCCGAGACCACCGGCGGGCAGAATTACCGGGCGCAGGACGAGCGGGCGCTCAAGGAAATATACGACCGCATCAACACAATGGAGAAGGTGAAGATCGAAGAGGAGAAGTTCACGGAGTACCGGGAGCTCTTCCCCTACTTCCTGATTCCCGCGTTTCTTCTGCTGCTGGTGGAGACCGTGGTGAGCCAGACCATCCTCAGGAGGTTGCCGTAGTATGCACTGGGGACATGTATCATACCTCTATCTGCTCTGGCTCATCGCGGCCCTCGCGCTCTTTTTAAGATGGGCGGGGGCGCGGAGGCGTAGCGCCATGGAATCCTTCGCTGATCCGGCGCTGGTAGGCTCACTGATCATGGGATTCAGCCTGCGGCGGCGGAGGATAAAGACGGCGTCGTTCCTATTCGCCATGGTGTTCCTTATCCTTGCGCTTGCCCAGCCCAAATGGGGTTACCACTGGCAGCGGGTGACGCGTGAGGGGATTGATATCGTCATCGCCATCGATACCTCCAGGAGCATGCTCGCGAGGGATATCAAGCCCGACAGGCTGGAGCGCGCAAAAATGGAGACACGCGAGCTGCTCGGCGCGCTCCAGGGCGACCGTGTCGCGCTGGTTGCCTTCGCGGGCTCGAGCTACACGGTCTGCCCGTTGACGCTGGACTACGCGGCGGTTGAGCTTTTCCTGAAAGTGGTGAAGGTGGGCGTGGTGCCGTTGGGCGGGACCGATATCGGCGGTGCGATCGAACAGGCGATAAGGATTTTTCAGGGTGAGGAGCGTAAATACAGGGCGCTCATCGTGCTCTCAGACGGTGAAGATCACGGCGCGAAGGTTGAGGAGGCTGCGAAGAGAGCGGAGGAGCTCGGCGTGAAGATATTTTCAATCGGCATCGGGAGCACGGGGGGTGAGTTGATCCCCGTCGAAGCGGAGGGGGGGCAGAGGGCCTACCTCAAGGATAAAGAGGGGAAAGTCGTCCAGACCCGACTGAGTGAACATACGCTCGAGCAGATTGCCCTGCTGACGGGAGGGGCATACATCTATCCATCGGCGGGCCGATTCGGTCTCGTGGACCTCTATAATGAAAAAATCTCTCAGATGGAAAAAAAGGAGCTGGGTGAACGGCAGCGGAAGGTCTACGAGCACAGGTTCCAATGGCCGCTGGCCGCAGCGCTTTTCTTGCTCTGTGTGGAGGCGCTGCTGAGTGAGCGGAAAAAGGAGCATAATGGCAGAATGACGAATGCCAAAGCACAGATGACAAATGAATGACAAATGACAAAGCACAAATGACAAATGCAGAGGTTTTGAACTTTGGATTTTGTCATTTGTAATTGTTTTGTCATTTGAATTTTGTCATTTGTCATTACTACTTGCGGTGGATTGAATATGAGTAATAAGGCTGGGGCAGGTGTTGTGGTGATGATGCTCTCCCTCTCATGCCTGGGGTGGAGCTACTCCGCGGCGAGAAAAAACAACCAGGGGAACGAGTGCTATCAAAAGGGAGAATATGAGCAGGCGCTTAAGAAATACGCTGAGGCGATGACCGAAGCCCCTGAGAAACCCGAGATCTATTTCAATGTCGGGGATGCCCTTTACAAGCAGTCAAAGTTCCCCGAATCTCTGAAGCTGTATGAGAAGTCTGCGGCACCCGGCGACGTGAAACTTCAATCAAAAGTGTTCTACAATATAGGAAATTCAAGGTTCCGCACGGGGAAGGCCGGCGCCGATCTCAATGCGCTCCAGGAAGCCGCTGCGTGCTATGTGAAGGCGCTGGAGATCGCCCCAGGTGACAGGGACGCAAAGTACAATTTGGAATTTGCACTACGCGAGATCAAGAAGATAGAGGACCAAAAGAAGAAAGAGGAGGAGAAGAAGCAGGAGGAGAAAAAGAAGGAAGAGCAGAAAGAGCAGCAGAAGAAAGAGCAGGAAAAGAAGGAGCGCGAGAAAAAGGAGCAGGAGAAGAAGGAACAGGAGAAAAAGGAGCAGCAGCAAAAAGAGCAGAAAAGCGAAGAGCAAAAGAGAGAAGAAGAGAAAAAAGAGAAGGAGAAAGAACAGCAGGAGAAGGAAAAGCAACAGAAAGAGCAGCAGGAAAAACAGCAGAAGGAGCAGCAGGAAAAGGAGCAGAGAGAGAAGGAGCAGAGGGAGAAAGAACAGCAGCAAAGAGAGCAGCAGGAAAAGGAAACGCAGAAGGGGGGACAGCAGACACAACAGGAGATAGCCCAGGCCGGGAAGAAAGAGGCTAAAGAGCTGACCGAGCAGCAGGCCAAAGAACTTATCCAATCTTTCGAACGGGAGCAGCGAGACCCCACTCATTTTATCGAGACGCAGATCACCCCCGGACCGAAAGAGGTGGACAAGGATTGGTGAACACTACAGCCCAAAGTTGAAAGTGGAAAGCATAAAGAGGCATATGATATATCGAGCGGCATGTATCGCGTTGTGTGTGATGGGGCTCAGCCTCAGTATCGCGGGGGCGGTGGAGTTTTCAGCTTCGGTGGACAATAACGTCATTTCCCTGGATGACCGGTTGATCCTCAGTGTCAGGATTGCCGACGCAATGGGGGCTGCAGAGCCCGCGCTGCCCGAGATGGAAGGATTCCGGGTCACCAATAAAAGCCACTCCACACAGATCCAGATGGTGAACGGCCACCTGTCCATGAGCGGCCAGTACGATTACACGCTCGTGCCTCTCAAGGTGGGCACGATGACCATTGCCCCCATCGCCCTGACCCATCAGAACCGGACCTACAAGACTGAGCCGATCACTGTTGAAGTGCGGGAGGATCGCGCGGCGGTGAGCGCGACGAGGCCGAAGGGCAGAACGCGAGAGGGTGAGCCGCCCCCCTCGGCCGCGGCGTCAGGGAAAAAGATGTTCATCGAGCTCGCCGTTGACAGGTCAGAGGTCTATCTCCATGAGCGGGTCACGCTCACGTTCAGGTTCTATTTCTCCGGCGGGCTCGCCGAACAGCCCGTGTACGAAGCACCACCCGCGCCGGGGTTTGTCGAAAAAGCTCTCGGTGACGGAAAGAGCGTCAATTACACGCGGGTTGTGGGCGGCAGGCACTACCAGGTCAGCGAGCTGAAGACGGCGTTGTATCCCTATCAGACCGGCGAGCTGAACGTTGGGCCGGCAAGGCTCAAGGGGGCTCTCCTGGTGGAGTCAGGGCGGCGTCAGGCGCCCTATCGAGGCGTCTTTGATATGGATGATTTTTTCAATGATCCCTTTTTCGGGCAATTCGAGACAAGGCCGTTTGAACTCGCGTCAAACCAGGTGAAAATCACCGTGCGTCCGCTGCCGGAAGAAGGGGCTCCCCAGGGTGAGGTTGCCGTCGGGCGCTACGCGTTGCGGGTGGAGGCGAAGCCGCAGGAGGTTCACGTTGGCGATCCGGTGACGCTCACGATGGTGGTGAGCGGGGAAGGCGATCTTGAGAGGGTGCCGCCTCCGCGCGTGAGCGATCTCGGCGGTTTTAAGAGCTACGAGGCGACCAGCTCGACGGAAGCGAGCAGCGCGGCGGGCACCGTACGAGGCGTTAAGAAATTCGAGCAGGCGATCGTGCCGCTCAATGACAGGATCAGGGAAATACCCCAGATTGTGTTCAACTATTTTGACCCGAAGGAAAGGAAGTATCTCACACTGAGGGGGGGGCCGATTCCGATCAAGGTATTGCCGCCCAGAGAGGAGGCCGCTGAGAAGATTATCAGCGCGCCCGGCGCTGCTGAGAAGAGAGGAATAAAGCTGCTTGAGCGAAATATTGTGTTCATCAAGACTGCGCCGGGCACATTGGTGAGGGGGAAGGGAGCGCGTGCTCCCTCAGCCGCGTTCTGGATTATTCAATGCCTGCCGCTCATCCTCATCCTGTGCGCAATTCTTCATGCGCGGCACAGAGAGCGCCTTTCCTCAGACTCAGGGTATGCGCGGCTGTACAGTGCGGGAAGGATGACGAAAGCCCGTCTCAAGTTCGTTGAACGCGCGCTGAGAGATGGAAATGCGGAAGAGCTCTACGGAGGATTGGTAAAGGCGATCAATATGTATATCGCAGACAGGCTTAACATCCCGGCGGGAGGCCTGACGCCTGAGATTATTCAGGAGAAGCTCACGCTGAGGGGGGTGGCGCCTGATCTTCTGGAGCGGATGGATACATTTTCCCGCACCTGCGATCTCGCGCGGTTTGCCTCCGCAAAGGCAACGGGGGCTGAGATGGAGAATGCCTATAGGGAGGCCACGGCAATCCTGGAGGCGTTAAGGAAGAGCAAGTTGCTCTAGCTGTAGCCGGGACTTGTAGCCGAGACTTTAGTCTCGGCGGCGGCGAAAAAGCGAAAAAGGGAAAAGGAACAACGCCCAATCATCCGGTTGTGGGGTTTAATATGTTGATAGTTTGCATGGGAGCATAGCGAAATATGCGGTACATTATTTTCGCATGGGGTGGAGTGGTGGTCTTTTGTTCGCAGGTTTTCCCCCAGGAATCCACTCAGGGCCGACCGCCCGTTGCTCTGGAGCCGGGGAAGGTTGAGCTGGTCGCCCCCGGCAAAACGGCGGCGCCGACCGAAACGCCGGCCTCCTCAGTTCTACCCCCGAGCCGGGGTGATGCGGTGGAAACCGAGAAGAGCGCGCCCGCCGCCCCTCCGGCGCGCGAGGGAGATCCGCGCGAGCTTTTCGCCCGTGCGAACCGCCTCTATGAGGCCGGCAACTATGAAGGGGCCCTCGGCGCGTACGATGCGCTGGTGCGGCGCGGGTTTCGCAGCGGGAATCTGTACTATAATCTCGGCAATACGCACTTCAAACTTGACAATAAGGGGAAGGCAATCCTCTTCTATAAGAAAGCGCTCAAATTAAAACCCAGGGATCAGGATCTGAAGAGCAACCTGGAATACGCGCTTTCGCTGATCGAGGATAAAATTGAGCCCCGGCCGCGGTCGTGGCTTGTGGAGGGATGGAGCGGAGCAGTCGGCTATTTCACGCTCAATGAGCTTATTGCTTCAGCGGCGTGGGCATACTGGCTCCTCTGCGCGGTGCTGATTATCTTCATATACGTGCGCCCATGGCGGACATTCTTGTTGAGAATTTCCGGTGCGCTTCTCCTCGTCTTCGCCGTGATGGTGGCAGGGGCCTTTTCCCGGGCGTGGCTCGAGGGGCACGAGGAGGCGGTCATTATTGCAAAAAAGGCGAAGGTCAGGTACGGGCCTTCGGATAAAGACGTGGCTGCGTTCGTGCTGCATGAGGGCGCAGTGGCCGAGATTGAGCATCGAAAGGGCGATTGGTATCAGGTGAGTCTCCCCGATGGGAAAGCCGGCTGGCTGGAGAAGGAATGGTGCGGATTAATCTAGTGCGTTGAACTTCCCTGCAACATCAGGCGTCACGCAGGGTGTAGGGGCTCGATTTATCGAGCCCGCTCCCGGAAATGGTCGAACAGGCCCGATACCTCGGGATGAGAGGATATGTGTTCAAATTCCTGAAGCGGGCGGCGGTGTTTCTGCTGGGTTCCTACACGATCGTCGCTCAGGTCGTTTTCGTCCGCGAGTTTCTGGTTATTTTTTTAGGCAACGAGCTCTGTCTCGGCGTCATTTTTTCGAGCTGGTTTCTGGGCATCGCGATCGGCGCCGCCGCGAGCGCGCGGCCTGCGAGGAAAACGGTTGAGGGAGAGGGTCCGTTCCTCCTCCTCTCATCCCTGCTGGCCGGCCTCTCTCCGCTCATCCTCCTGCTGATCAGGGTCATGAGAGCCCTCCTCGCCGTTCCCGCGGGCGAGTATATCCCCTTTGTCCCGCTCCTTTTTTCCACGTGGGCGCTGATCATCCCCTTCGGTTTTCTTATTGGTTTTGTGTTTCCGTTCGCCTGTCTCCTCGCGCTCCGGGAACGTGAGCGGGGGGTCAGGAATGTGGGGTACGCCTACGTGCTCGAAGCGGCCGGGAGCGTGTTCGGCGGGGCGCTGTTCAGCTTCCTGCTCGTGGGGCGCTTCACGGCATTTTCCATCCTCTTTGGGTGGTGCGCGGCGATTCTCGCGGCGCTCTTCCTCCTCTCGTGGGAGCCGCGCCGCCCGCGGTGGGCGCGGCTGGTTCTGGGAGCGTGCGCCGCGGCATGTGCGCTCATGCTGCTCACCGGCGCGGCGGAATACGTTGACGCATTGAGCGTTCGCCTGAGATGGGAGAGTCTCAATGCGAGACTGCCGCTCATCGCTTCCGTGGATTCACGCTATGAGAACATAGCCCTCGCGAAGCGTGAGGAGCAGTACGATTGTTTCGGCAACGGCCAGTACTATTTTTCTTTTCCCGACCCGTATTCGTATGCCGCGACCGCTCACATGATCATGTCGGAACACCCCGATCCGAAGCGCGTGCTGCTCATGGGCGGCGGGGCGGGAGGAATGATACGCGAGCTACTGAAATACAACCTCACGCGACTCCAGTACGTCGAGCTTGACCCTGCCCTCATCCGTCTCATGGAAGCGCATCTCGGCCCGGAGGAGAGACGTTCCCTCCATGCGCCGCCGGTAGCGGTGTATTACGGCGACGGCCGCCGGTTTGTCAAACAGACTGACGAGCGTTTTGACCTCGTCGTCGTCGGCATGCCTGATCCTTCGACCGCGATGCTCAACCGTTTCTACACGCGCGAGTTCTTCACCGAGGTGAGCAGGATCATGGCCCCGGGAGGCGCGCTCTCCACGAGACTGAGCGCCCCGGTGGATTACTACGGCGAAGAGGTGGGCAACTATGCGGGTTCGGTGTATGCCACGCTTAAATCGGTGTTCCCCTACGTCTTGGTGACCCCCACTGAGGAAAATTATTTCTTCGCGGCGGCTCAACCCGGAGTGATTTCGTCGGACATCCAGACGCTCCAGAACCGCTGGCGGGGCAGGGGGATCCAGACGGCATATTTCACGCCGTACCACTTCTTGAACTGGTGGCTGCCGGAGAGGGTCGCGTTCACCAGAAACGCGCTGGAGGCCCGGGGCGGGGGACGCATCAACACCGATTTCAAACCGCTGACCTATTATTTCGATCTGATCCTGTGGGCGCGATTTTCAGGCTCGCGAATAGCCGGCTTCTTGAATACGCTTGAGAAAATCAGTTTTGCATGGTATCTCCTGCCCCTCGTTGTCCTCTGTTTCGTGCGCATCTGCTACATCCTCATCTCAGGGAGAAGGGGCGACAGGCAGAGCGCCTTTCACTCCCTTCTCGCCATCGGCGCGATGGGCTTCAGCGCCATGGCCCTCGAGATGGTCCTCATCTTCGCCTTCCAGAACATCTACGGGTACGTGTACCAGATGATCGGAATGATCGTGGCGCTCTTCATGACCGGTCTCGCCTGCGGCGGTTCCGCCTCGAACAGGTTTCTCGAAACTCCGGGGAGACGGTGGCCGCTCTGGCTGGCGGGAATAGAATTCTCGCTCTCGATATATGCGCTGATCATACCCCCGGTTGTGCAGCGGGTGACCTCCTGGGATATCCATTCCGAGTACGTGTTCATGGCCCTTGTCTTCCTCACCGGTTTCATCGCCGGGACGGAGTTTCCCATCGCGAGCCAGATTTACATGCGATACGCATCGAATCTCGGGAGGGCAGCGGCGCGCGTGAACGGCTTCGACCAGTTCGGCGCCTGTGCGGGATCACTCCTCACCGGCATTCTCTTTGTCCCTCTCCTGGGGCTCTATTCCACGTGCATTTTCCTGATGGTCCTGAACGCGGCGGCCGGCATCCTCCTGCTGGCCGGATACCAGAGAGAGGGATAAATTCGCTGCTCTTTCTATTATGGAGGGGTTCGATTTATCGAGCCCGTAGGCCCCCGCGACCCATTGACACCCGACCCATTGATGCTTTAACTCATTCCTGTGCTGTGTTATTATGAAACCAATAACACCATGGATGAACCCCCGATGTATGTTGCACTATCCCAGCTGAGGCAAATTATTTCACAGGGCCTCTGTCACCGGTGCGGCAGTTGCGCCGGGATCTGCCCGAAAAACATCATTGAACCGGATGGCGAGTATTATCCCTCATGGGAGGAAAGAGAGAAAGACTGTTCGGACTGCGGCCTCTGTGTGCGCGTGTGCCCCGGTATAAGCTTTTCGTTCCCCGAGCATGCCCGCCTCATTTTCGGAAAAGAGGTAACCGTTGCTGATGAGCGCGGCGTATTCCTCAAGGCGTTTCTCGGCTACGCGACTGATCGGGCTGTACGGGAGAGCGCAACCTCGGGGGGGATAGGGACGGGGCTCCCGCAGTATCTTGTCGAGAGCGGGAAGGCGCGAGGGGCGTTCGCGGTCGTGCCAGACGACGCTCACCCCTGGAAGCCCCGAGCCATCATTGCGCGGACGCGGCAGGATTTTGCGCGGGCCGCCCTCTCGAAATATCCTGCCTGTTCGATGAACCACCTCTTCCGGCAGATTGACCGGGAGGCCGGACCATTTGTGTTCACCGGTCTTCCGTGCCACGTGCACGGGCTCAGAAAAATGGCTGAGCTCAATAAAAAAATCGGCGACCAGGTGGCTCTCGTTATTGGCCTGGTTTGCCACTCATGCCTCGACCACCAGGCGCTCAGGGATATATTTGATACCTACCGAATTGACGGGAAAGATATCGCAAAAGTTGAATATAGGGGAGGGAAGCTTCCCGGGTACATCCGCGCCCTGACGGAAAAAGGCGACTGGGCGTACCTGCCCTATCCTCAACTCGGCCCTGACCGATATCGCCCGAACGCAAAAGAGTGCCTCACCCTCTTCTTCAAGTTCCACTCCCCCTCGCGATGCCGGCTCTGCATTGATGCGATGGCCGAATTTGCCGACATCTCCATCGGCGACCCCTGGGTAAAGGGGTGGGAGGCGGAGAGGAAGCTGCGCGGGGGATATAGCTTCATCATTGCCCGGACAGGGAGAGGCCTGAGGGTTCTCGAGGATGCGCAGCGCGCGGGAGCCATCGCGCTTGAACCGGTTTCCAGCGACCGGGTTCTCACGAGTCACCGGCCGATGGTTCATCTCAAGCGGATGAGGGGTCTGTACAATCTTGAGAAGCGCAGGAAGAGAGGAGTTCTTTTCCCCGAATACGGATTCGGCAAGACATTCACGCGGACCGAGAGGATGCGCGAGGCTCTCCGCGCGGCAACCTACGCCGCCGCAGACAGGCCCGGACTCCGCCGGTTGCTGTTCCGTTTCCTTCTCTCCAGCGCCGGACGTCCAATTGTCGGGCTTCTTTTTTTCCGCAGGCACGTGATCCAGGCACTTCTCGAGAAAATGAAATTCCATACGCAGGAGCGCGGCCAGGGAGGGAAACCCGAAATGGCGGATAACAGGTCAAAACGATCACCTTATGGGTGAAATGTAATTAGAAGTATTTATTCCTGTAGGGGCTTGATTCATCAAGCCCGTAACGCGGGTCGGATGAATCCGACCCCTACGTTATCCGCCATTTCGGGGTAAAGGCCGGCCTTCACCAGGCCCGACGGATGTGGTACCATAAGCTCCGTACGATGAATAGCTGGGGCTAGTGAGAAACGTTAAAGGTCTTTTGCTTATCCCTAATCCCTTATCCCTTCTCCCTGTATTATAGGGCGGTTAGCTCAGCTGGCTAGAGCGCTACCCTTACAAGGTAGATGTCACAGGTTCGAGTCCTGTACCGCCCACCAGCAAAAATGAGGGTAAGTCCATGAGCCCGATGGAGTTAGCGTGGGAAGTAGTGCATGAAAAGGCCCTCAAAAAGCGGGAAGAAAAGATGGAGATTTTCCTGCGCGAACTCATACGCACGAAAGAGGGCAGAAATCTCCGAGAGAAAGTCATCTCCACAGTCGCCAAAAACCTCGGGAGCAGCGCAGAAGCAGGACTGGAAGATTGGGGTAATACGATCTCCGAGCCGCCTTCGAGGTCAGAGTGACTTCTTGGAACCATGTGAGACTAGAAGTCTGACCATGAAATTGCCAAAATCTATCTTTGTCGAAAAGGGATACCATAGTCTCGATAGTCTTTGTTGGGCAGTCTTCGGGGCTTTCTACAAGGAGGGAATCATCTCGTGAGAATACTGTTTCCTATTATCGCGGTGAGTGCCTGTCTCATGTGCGCGGGGTGCACCAGTCCCGGCGGCGGGGGCGGGGGACAGCCGGACCTGCTTTCGATGGCCAGGGAGATGGCCGGCGAGTTCGGGACGTTCACGGTTGACGTGAAAGATGAAGTTGTCGACAGGGTGTCCGAGGGGACCTCGGCGCTCACCGGAAGGCCGTAGAAAGATCCGCGCTCTTCCGCACTGAGGCGGCAGGAATCCCTGCATGGGAGGTTGTAAGTGTGTTACATGCCCTGCTTCTGATGGAGTAACATTCGGAAGCAGGGTATTTTGATGCCACTCTCCAATCAAATATATTTCTCTCCTCCCTGAATTGTGCTACTCTCACCCATAGAAGATGCACCTGCTGCATCTCTGAAGGGAAGGGCTGATGGAATCTAGATCCTGTCCTTATGCGGTAATGGTTTCCCTTGCACTCCTTCTTTTTGTCTTCCCCATCTTCGCCCAACTTGCCGATACGCCTTGGCCGATGTTTCACTATAATTTAGAGCACACGGGCCTGAGCCCCTTCTCCGGGCCGTCAATACCGCGTCTGGCATGGAGTTATAGCGCGGCATCCGGTGTGTATTCCTCTCCTGCGATTGGGAGTGACGGGATGGTTTCTGTCGGGTCTGAGGATAACAATATATACTGCCTGGACTCAGCGGGTGTGCTGGCGTGGAGTTATAACATGAAGTCGGCTGTGTCTTCCTCTCCTGCGATTGGGAGTGACGGGAGGGTTTATGTCGGGTCCGAGGATTTTAATATATACTGCCTGAACTCAACGAGCAGGCTGGAGTGGAGTTATCGCAATGATCACCAAGTGTATTCCTCTCCTGCGCTTGGGAGTGACGGGAGGGTTTATGTCGGGGGCGGCCTTGGTGATCGAAAGATGTACTGCCTGAACTCGGCGGGCGGGCTGGCGTGGAGTTATAACGCGGCGTATGATTTTGATTCCTCTCCTGCGATTGGGAGTGATGGGAGGCTTTATGTCGGGTCAGGTGATAATCATGTATACTGCCTGAACGCAGCAGGCAGCCTGGCGTGGAGTTACAGCGCGGCGTATTTTGTGGAATCCTCTCCTGCGCTTGGGAGTGACGGGAGGGTTTATGTCGGGTCAGGCTGGGCTGGTGGGGGGAGTGATAATAATATATACTGCCTGAACTCGGCGGGCGGGCTGGCGTGGAGTTATAGCGCGGCGTCCTCTGTGGAATCCTCTCCTGCGATTGGGAGTGACGGGAGGCTTTATGTCGGGTCAGGCTGGGCTGGGGGTGATAATAATATATACTGCCTGAACTCAGCGGGCGTGCTGGCGTGGAGTTATAGCGCGGGGGACGATGTGTCTTCCTCTCCAGCGCTTGGGAGTGACGGGGGGCTTTATGTCGGGTCCGATGATGCAAATATATACTGCCTGAACTCAGCGGGATCCCTGGCGTGGAGTTATCGCACGATGTACGAGGTGAATTCCTCTCCTGCGATTGGGAGTGACGGGAGGCTTTATGTCGGGTCCAGCGGCTCTTATGATAACAATATATACTGCATTGAGCAGGCGCCGACAGCCACTCCTACGGCGACTCCAACGAACACACCAACAAACACGCCCACAAATACGCCTACGAATACGCCGACAGTAACCGCCACACCCACAGTAACACCCACGCCGACTGAGACCCCGACGGAGACACCCACTCAGACACCAACCAATACCCCGACAATAACCCCGACACCAACAGAGACACCGACGAACACGCCAACTCCGACCGAGACGCCGACAGAGACACCGACAAATACTCCGACAAACACACCAACAAACACACCTACCAAGACACCAACTGCAACCCCTACGCCTGTGTTGGAGGTAATCGTAAGCCAATTGAGGGTGGCAGCGAGTTTCAACATGACGATCAAGCTGCATGACAATATAAATGACGCATTTGATTTCTATAACTTCGTTACCACGCCGTTTGGTCCATACACACTTTATCTGGACCAGAAACAGAAAGTTGTGCCCGGGATCATAGCCCTTTATAGAAATATTCAAGGCCTACAGGCGCCGTTCCAGATGAAGTATACGCCGCAGGTCATCATTCCGCTGACAATGGGCGGGAAACAGGTCACGTTTTATACGGTCGTCGTGAACGCGGGCAGGATGCCGCCTGTCACCGATCCGAGCCAGCTTACGCCTACCACACAGAATGTGATTCTGCTCATCAAGCAGACGATTACGGTCAATAGCTAGATTGCATGGATTTTGGCGGCCTTCTTAGACCAGAGCCGCTCGATCGCAGGCCGCGGCGATGCGTTCTTGGATGTCGGTACTCATTTCAAGATACAATAGGTTGACTCTGATTCCCTTGCTACCGCAATAAAGTTGGGTGCGGACTTTAACATAAGTGACTACAATTTCAAGCCCGCATGGGAGAAGGAATGGGTGAGGAAAATTATCATTGAGTCCGATTTGTAATGCCGTGTGGGAGGCCGTCTTGGCCGGTTTTTCCTTCGGGCATACGCCCTGCTCCTGATGCGATAGTGACCTCGGGAGCAGGGTATTTTGCTGCCACTCTTCAATCAAACTCTTCAATCAAATACATTTCTTTCCTCCCTGAATTGTGTTAAACTATGCCAGCAATAAGCCCCCCATAATAGGTACTGCGGAGGAGTCTTTCTTAAAGACAACACAAAGGCGGAGAAACGATGAACGCACAAGGTTCTTTCGGTTGCAGCACGCTTGGTACAAGGCAGGCTGGGACCAGATCCCTGGCACTGGTTCTTAGCACTGTTTTAACCGCCACACTTTTCGTTCCATCCAATGGATACTCTCAGAACCCGCTCCTCGCCGGATGGGAGATGTTCCGCTGCAATGATCGCCGCGAAGGCAAGATCGGAGCGGGGGGACCTACGGATGTCGTGTTGATGTGGAGTTATAAAACTGGAGCCCCGATAACCTCTTCTCCGTCCCTCGCTTCTCCTGGCTTCGCCGCCACAGACACGGTGTTCGTGGGATCCCAAGACTCGCGCCTCTATAGCATTGACCCTTCCGGTGCGCTCGCATGGAGTTATAAGACAGGTGGAGAAGTGAACTCATCAGCAACGCCTTGGAAGGACTACGGAGTAGAACTATTATATATTGGTTCGGATGACAATGCCCTCTATTGCCTATTCGAGACCGATACAGGTGATAACAAACTCTTTTGGAGCTATGTGACAGGGGGAGGTATATCTTCCTCACCAGCACGGAACGGAACAGATACCATCTATGTCGGATCTGAAGATGGAATTCTTTACAGCATGAGCTATGCGCATCCTTCGCTTCAATGGAGCTATCAGACGGCGGAAGCCGTCTCCTCCTCGGCTGCAATTAGCTCGGATTCGGTATACATTGGTTCCGAAGACAATACCCTCTACAGCCTACGGCAGGACGGTACGCTCTCCTGGAGTTATGTGACTGACGAAAACATAGCTTCCTCGCCGGCATTGTCCACAACGGATACCATTTACTTTGGTTCCGCTGATGCCACTTTCTACAGCATTAACTCTGCCGGCTCACTTTCATGGAGTTATCAGACGGCGGAAGCCATCTCCTCCTCGGCAGCGATCAGCACGGATACAGTATACATTGGTTCGGATGACAATGCCCTCTACATCCTAGGGCAGGACGGCAAGCTCCACTGGAGTTATGTGACTGGAGGAGACATAGCATCCTCACCGGCGCTGACCGGCACAGACACGGTGTACGTCGGTTCTATCGACAATATACTTTACAGCTTCAACTCGTCAGGCGGCCTGATGTGGAGCTATGAGACATCGGGGGCCATTTCCTCATCGGTTGCGATCAGCACTGACATCGTGTATATCGGATCAGAAGATGGCTCGCTCTACGTTTTCACACAGGCAATTTCTCCACCTACGAAAGCCCCCACGGCTACCCCAACCCCCACGATTACGCCCACCCCTACAATTACCCTAACGCCTACAGTCACTCCGACTCCGACAAATACTCCCACAATTACACCAACCCCCACGATTACGCCCACCCCTACAGTAACGCCGACCAGAACGGCGACCCCCACACGCACGCCTACAGTCCAACAGCGTATCGTCAATTTGCTTGGCCAGTCGCGAGGCATGGTCTCGACGACCGACGGCCGGTATCTCTACGCAAGCGACAAAAAGAACGGCAGAGTGTCGAGATTCGATCTTTCCACCCTCGATCGTCTCGATATCCCCGTGCTCGACTCCCCATCGAAGCTCGCCATGAGCCCGGACGGCTCCAGGGTCTATGTGGCGAGGTCCGGGGCCACGGCCATGGCGTACATCGACACCGCAACTCACATCGTGACAAATTGGCAGCTCTCCGGCTGGGCGCCGCTGGGCATTGCCGCGAAGGACGATCGCGTGTACGTCACGGGTGTGAGCGGTTATGACGGAGCGCTCCTGGTGATCGACGTTGCAACCGGTGGCATCATCACCACCCTCCAGGGATACCCGTGGGATGAAGTCGCATTCCTCCAGGTGGATAGAGAACGCAATAAGCTCTATGCAGGGGTGAAGGGGATGAGCCCAAGCGAACTCAGCCGGTGGGATGTTTCGACCGATAACCCGGTGAGGGAGACGCATTCCCTGGATCTCGGCTCCAACGGCCAGAATCTTACGCTCTCCCCCGACGGCTACCACCTTTTGTTCATGGTTGGTGGCGGGAACGGGGATTATGGATATGTCGTCTATAATCTTCGCGCTCTCTCGCAGGAATTTCTCTCACGCGACGGGGCATTCGACATCGGGACTTACCCCCTGGACATGGTGTACAGCCCTGATGGTACCCTAGCATACGGGATTTGTGGCGATCCCTATGATGAAGATATAAAAATCCTCGATGTTGCCACTCAGGTACGCCTGCGCATCCTGGAGCCAAATTACGTTGATCCGGGTGAGGACCCCTTGAAGCTGTGCATGAGCGGGGACGGGGCTAACCTTGTCCTCTACGCCGAAAATAGTTACGATAATAAGGATGGGCACTTGTATATTTTTACCCTTCCATCGACTCCGACTCCCACGATCACCCCAACCCCGACAGAGACGCCTGTGCGGACTCCGACAGAAACGCCTACGATGTCTCCTACATCGACACCTACGGGGACACCGACCGAGACACCAACGCTGACGCCGACAGAAACCCCGACAGAAACGCCGACGGAGACGCCGACAGAAACGCCTACGATGTCTCCTACATCGACACCTACGGGGACACCGACCATCAGGCCCACGGAAACCGTAGCGCCTTTGATAGATACGCCGACGCCCAGCCCCACATCAATGCCGCCACTGGTCGTTGATCCGGGGCCGCTGACGGCGGGGTATAATTTCATTTTAAATCTTGCTCTACATCAGAGTATCAATGTTGCCTTCGACTTTTACTTGCTTGCTGATACGCGATATGGAACCTACACGCTCTACCTCGATGGGAGAGTAGAAAAGGGGATAAGGGCACTGTATAGAAATATCCAGGGGTACAATACGGAGTTTGTGGCAACGGTCAGACCGACGGTCATTCTGCCTGTGACTATGGGTGGTCAGGAGGTTTTTTTCTACGCTGTTGTTGTTCAGGCGGGCAATATGCCACCCTTATCCAGATTGAATGATCTTAGCCCCGACACCCTGTATGTCATCATGATGGATAAAAAGAGGGTGATGGTTGCTTACTAAGCCCGCATAGGAGAAGGAATGGGTGAGGAAAATTATCATTGAGTCTGACTTGTGACGCTGTGGAGGAGGCCGTCTTGGCCGGTTTTTCCTTGGGGTATACGCCCTGCTTCTGATAGAGTAATGTACAGAAGTAGGGTATTTTTTTAGGGACAGTTTTCGCTTTCCGACGGGCAAATAATACTGGTTCGAGTCCTGTACCGCCCACCAGAACTGCAGGGATAAGGGATAAGAGATAAGGGATAAGGTGAAACGGCAGGGAGAAGAGGTAAGGTAAAAAAGCGGATATAAGGGATAAGTGAAAAATGGATGTACCGAAGTATCGGGAATTAAAGGTATGGCAAAAAGCGCATAAAGTTGCATTGGATATTATTGAGCTCTTAAAGGACGTGCCCAATCAGCCTGGGCTAAATAGAATAGTCGATCAAATTGTGGGTTCTGCGAGCTCGGTTGGCGCAAATATAGCAGAAGGGAGTAGCAGCCGAAGAGGGAAAGAGTACATACGGTATCTGGAAATCGCGCTGCGGTCTGCAACAGAATGTGACAACTGGATCCAGGTTGTAAAAGATTCGCAGGAGATCAAGAAATTCGTCGATTTGCACAAGCTGCAAGAAATTGAGTTCATGAACATCGAAGTCTTGAAAATGCTCATAAAGATGATAGAATCGTTGGAGAAAAAGAGAGAAGAGGAGGGGCTTGGCTCTACTATTCGTGAGATCGTAGAAGATTATTTGCCTTAACCCTTTTTCCTTATCCCTAATCTCGTATCTCTGCTTTATTGTGAGAATTGATAGATTAAGGATACATTGTTTCTTATCCCTAATCCCTTATCTCTTATCTCTGCTTTGTAGGGGACGTAGCTCAATTGGCTAGAGTATCGGAGTGCCGCGCCCTCGATGAATCCGCATAGCGGATGAACCGGGGTTGATCCGAGGGTTGTCCAACTTGGGCGGGATCGCCTCTCTCGAATTTTGCTTGTAAGTATATCGAGATTCAAGATGCAATATAGAGTTGAATTGAAACCACGGGCTATAAAAGATTTAGAGTCCATTTCGAAGGCTGACGCAAAGAGGATAGTTACACGCTTTAAGCTATTGCAAAATAATCTTGGCGGGGGTGTTAAGAGGCTAACCAACTATACGCCAGAGTATAGGATGAGGGCGGGAGTGTGGAGAGTACTTTTTGAGATTGAAGGTGAGAAAGTCATTATTTATAGGATCTTGCATCGCAAAGAAGTCTACAGATAGGGGGGCGCTATGACCATTCATCCCCAGGTAATCGAAAAGGGTGGGAAAAAAGAGTTCGTCGTGCTTCCATACCAAGAGTTCGTTAGAATTCAAGAAGCTTTGGAGGATTTTGAGGACCTAAAAGAGTTAAGGAGAGAGAAGAAAAGGTCTGCAAGGCTTGCCTCTATTCCGCTTGATGAGGTTGTGAAGAGGTTGGGTCTATAAGCATATCGCGTAGTGCACAGATAAAGAGCTGGGAAGGCAGAGATCTTCTACTCTATAATAGTTTTGCTTTTACACTTTTCACTATTCACTTTCCACTCTTCACTGCTTTATTGGGGACGTAGCTCAATCCCGGCAAAAGAGCGCGGGACAGGTTTGGCTAGAGTATTGGAGTGCCGCGCCCTCGGTGAATCCGCATAGCGGATGAACCGGGGTCGATCCGAGGGTTGTCCCGCTTTAGCGGGATCGTCCCCCTGGTGTTATGAAATGTATTGGGTTTATGTGTTAAGGAGCGAGACGACTGGGCGATTTTACATAGGATATACATCTGATTTGGAAGATAGGCTCAGGCGGCACAATAGCGGTTTGACACAGACAACGAGGCGGCAATTAGGTCCTTGGGTGTTGGTTTATAAAGAGTTGTTTGACAGTAAGACCGAAGCTCTGAAGAGAGAACATCAAATAAAGCGGTGGAAAGACAGGAGCGCAGTCGAACGGTTAATAGGCAAATATAGCAGTAGTCAATCATTGGGGACGTAGCTCAATTGGCTAGAGTATCGGACTGTCGATCCGAGGGTTGCGGGTTCGAGCCCCGTCGTCCCCGCCAGCTATTTTCGAGGGAGGCCCGAGTGGTCTCCCTCGATTTTTATGTGAAGACGGGAAGATAATGCACGAAGCATGACCTTCGGCAGTCTCGGGATAAATTCTCTTGCATTGAGTATTTTGACTCCCCGACCCTCTCCCCCCATTTATGGGGGGAGAGGGAGTCATCAAGGGGACATTTCTATTTCGCTAAGAGAGGGGACATTTCTATTTCGCTTTGACACACAAAGAATATTTCCTGTCGCAGATCAAGAATTTATTATAAACTAATGCTTATATTGACATTGACGTGATATTTCTATTGTCTTTACTGTGCGAAATATTCTGCTGATTATAACTCAAAGAGGAGGCTCATTTATGAGACGACAAATCTTGTTTCTTATGGTTCTCACAATGTTTGCGGTTTCCTGGAATGTCACAGCTTACGGACAGAGTGTCGGCCCCTGGCCGATGTTCCACCACGATGCCGCCCATAGCGGCCGGAGCTCTTACAGGGGCTCTGATTCGGGCGTCCTCTTGTGGAGCTATAAAACCGGCTCCGACATTTCGTCATCCCCCTCCATCGATTCCCTGGACCGGATCTATGTGGGCTCTAATGATAAACGCATCTATGCATTAACGGTGGCTGGCGCCTTCGTGTGGAGCTACAGCACGAATGGCCTCATCCACTATTCATCACCTGCCCTGGCCACTGACGGAAGGCTATACATCGGTTCGTATGACTTCAACTTGTATGCCCTCACCTCCCCGGGCTCCATGCTATGGAGTTACAGCACCGATGGACAGGTGGGTTGTTCTCCCACCCTGCGTTCCGGGCGCGTGTTCGTGGGGGGGGGGGACAAAGTGATGTACTCCCTGACCTCGGCGGGATCATTGCTGTGGAGCTATTCAATGGGGGGCGCTGTCGGTTCCTCTTCCGCCGTGAGCGCCAGCCTGAGCTCCTACGTGGGGTCTGGTAGTGGTGACAGAAACGTGTACTCCTTCGACTCGGCGGGATCACTGCTGTGGAGTTACTACACGGGCTCTATTATCGAGTCCGCCCCTGCTTTGGGTACGGATGGTCGAATCTACATGGGGGATTTGTCCGGACGCTTGTGCGCGTTAGAGTCTACGCCGAATCTCGCATGGAGCTACAAGATTTCTAATAATATTGGCATGTCATGTCCGGCAACGGGGTCGGATGGGAAGCTCTTTATAGGAGATAATGGTCCCCATAATCTGTCTGCCATCGAGTCAGACGGTTCTTTCGCGTGGAGCTACCAGGTCGGCAATGATATCAATTCATCACCCGCGCTCGGTTCCGACGGGATGGTCTACGCAGGCTCATGGGACAATAGTATCTTCGCCCTGTCCTCCATGGGGTCGCTCGTGTGGAGCTATGTGACCGGAGACACCGTTGTTTCCTCACCCGCCATAGGTTCCGATGGCGCGGTGTATGTCGGATCCTACGACAATACGCTCTACGTGTTCGCGGGGCCGCCGACGGTGACGCCTACGGCGACAGCTACATCTGAACCGACGTCCACGCCAACCGAGACGCCAACAGCAACGCCGACGCCGACACCGGTGATAGACCTCATCCCGAACAAGACAACGTTCGCACCCACCGACCGGATCGAGGTGGCGGCGAACGTGCAGCCGATCCCCACGCGCTGCTACCCGTTCATCCGGGTGCTCATGCCGGACGGCAGCACGCTCTACTACGAACGAGGGCGCGGCTTCGTGAACAGCCCGACACCGTATCTGGGATTCGCTGCCGGCGCGATTACCGTCCCCCAGCTTATCGCGAACTACCCGGCCCTGAGCGAGGGGTTCACTGGATTAGCTCTAGGGACCTACATCATGGAGGGCGGGGCGGTTGACGCGACGCAGACGACCTCGACGAACAACCTCGTGTATGTTGACGGGATAGACCGGGAGACGCTAATCGTTCAATAGTAGTCAGTCGTCGGAGATACTCCTTCGCTATCAACAGCGGCTATTATTGTCTGATCTGGCACAGGCATATTCTTCGGTGCCCGTCCCGCACCATTTTGAAGGATATCCTTACTTCATCAATAATTGTCAACGCTCTGGGATATCCGTCATGCCCGCCAGTCGTTCAAAAGGGAGGCCGATCACGGCCTCCCTTTTGCTTTCGGAGCGGGCTCGAATCTACTCATCATAATCCGAGGGTTGTCCCGGTCTTGAGATCGGGATCGTCCCCGCCAAAAGTTGAGAGGGGGAGGCTACCGCCTCCCCGTTTCTGTTGCAGTCGCTATCCGGGTCTCGCTTTGATCTTTCTCGCCTATCGCCACTGGATCAACCGGAGCAATTCCAACTGGCACTCCTTGCCCGTACTTCGCTCACTGATTGATGGTAAGCGTCTCACTGGTAAAATATCCCGGGAATGCCTTCGCCGCAGCGTCGCCCATGCTGCTCGGCACCGTTCCGTGCGGGAAAAGGCCGGCAGCGACGGTATACGCTCCCGCCGGTACTTCCTGGGGGATGACGACGTCGAGAAGCGTGACGTCGGTAACGGAGGCCAAGCCGGGCACGTTCTGAGCCAGCGGGACGGCCCCCGGCATCAGCCCCTTGCCGGGCAGCATGGAATAGAACTGGCCATTAGCAAGTAGGATCACCGCCCATGCGTCAAAGTTGCTGATGATCGGCTGCACGCGCGTCTGGATGACAACCTGGCTGCTTGTCGATACGGGATTCGGATTAACCGTGAGGTTCAGCATGGGCGGGTGCCCTATGTAGACCTCATCGAAAGGCGTGCCGTCGCTGTACCTCGCCTTTAAGAGCAGCTCCTCGGCGGTGACGTCAACCGTGCAGTAGTGGTAGGTGCTCTCCCAGTATTGTTGGTAGGGATTGGCTATCTGCTGCGTAGTATCGAGCTCCGCACCGCCGCCGCCTGTGATGATATAGTAAATGTTGTTCTTCTCGCTCCGCTCGTACCAATGCACGTGCCCATTGAGGACCATGTCCACGCCGTATGTCTCGAAGAGGGGGACAAGGGATTGTTGGATGGCGCTTGTGTATTCGCTCACTGCAGAGGTGTAGGGGGGGTGGTGGAACGCAACAAAGACCCAGGTTTTTGAGGTGCCGCCGAGATCGCCCTCGAGCCATGCATACTGGGCGGATCCCGGCGAGAAGTCGACATTGGTATCCACAATGGCGAAGTGCGCGTTCCCGTAGTCGAACGAGTACCAGGTGCTCGGGGCGGAAGGCATGTAGAAGAACGTCCCCGCCCAGAATGGATCTCCCATGTCATGGTTTCCCACCGCAAAGAATAACGGCATTGCATAGAGCAGCGGGCGGGACGGCTCGAAGAAATGACTTTTCCACTGCCCGTAGATACCCCCATTGTGCACCGCGTCGCCCGTATGGATCAGGAACGTGGAATTGCTGTGCAGTATGCCCTCGGCGATCATCTCCTGAACGCTTGTATCCGGAGTGAGCGTATCGCCGCCGCGGGTGTCGCCATAGACCGCGAAGCGGAAAAACGATGTGTCCGGCGCGATCGCGGTCGGGAAGGTGTGGTCGGAGCTGGAGGAGCCGCCGGTGGCCGCCTTGTAGTGATATATCGTGTCGGCGGTAAGGCCGGCGAGCGGCACATCGTGGAGGTACGTCCCGCTGGCGGGAAGATACGTGCCATAGTCCCCGGCGACGTGCGAACCGTACGAGGCAGTCGGTCCGTAATCCACGCGGCTATCCTTGCCCGCATCGGTCTCCCATCGCACCCGGATGCTCGATGGGGTCACACCCTGGAGATATGGGCCTTTCAGTATTGCTGCGGGGGAACTCGCCACTGCTGCGAGAAGTACGAGAAGTGTAACCGCTACGGAGAACGGATTCCTAGTGTATCTCATGGGAACCTCCTTTGTATATTGGGTTGTACAGTACTATCTTCCATTTGAATGATCCATTTATTTCATCTGACGGGTAACACAAAATAACTGTGCCATTATCCGGTGATGAGGACATTATGTCAAAGAGCTGTTACCTTGCATGAATGGGAGCAAAACCGAATAATTTTATGGCCATTCCTCACCGTCTTGAAAGATATCCTCAATACATCAATAATTGCCAACGCTCTGGGATATCCAATACTACAGGGATAAGGGATTAGAGATAAGGGAGAAGGTAGATTTAATCGAGATATCCAGTTCTTTTCCCTTCTCCCTGCTTTGCTATCCCGTCGGCCCCGCCAGCATACCGGAGAGGATCCTGAAGGGTCCTCTCCTGATTTTTCTATGTGGGAATAACTATGTCCGTGTTTCTTGACGACTCGACTGTGCGAACAATCAGGGTCAGACCTTTACTATACACTAAGAAGAGCATATTTGATATAGTGCGAGCATGGCAAGACCATTGAGGATTGAATATCCGGGGGCATGGTACCACGTCACAAGCCGCGGGAACGAGCGGGGGGAGATATTCCGGGACGATAAGGACAGGAAACGATTTCTCGAGGCATTACAAGAGAGCGTGGAGAGATTCAGGGTGGAAGTGCATTGCTATGTGTTGATGAGCAATCACTTCCATTTTTTATTGAGGACGCTTGAGGCAAACCTGAGCAGATTCATGCAGCGATTCAACACGGCGTATACGACGTATTACAATTTACGGCATCACCGGGCGGGGCATCTGTATCAGGGGCGGTTTAAGACGGTAGTGGTGGAAGCGGATGAGTATCTAAAGGAGCTGAGCCGGTATCTACATCTTAACCCCGTGCGGCTGAAGAAACACAAGGAGCTGACGATCGAGGAGAAAGGGAAGATTCTGAAGGGGTACAGATGGAGCAGCGTGCCCGGGTATATGGAGTTAATGAAGCGGGATGAATTCGTGACATATGAAGCAGTGTTAGGATACATGGCGGGAGATACCGAGGAGGGGAGGAAGCGGTATGGTGATTTTGTCGTAGCGGGGCTGCGGAAAGGGATGAGGAATCCGCTGAAGAAAGCGCGCGGAGGGGCGGTACTGGGGTCGGACAGTTATATTGAGTGGGTGAGGAAGACGTTTATAGATGGGAAAGAATGGACACGGAAGGAACAGCCGCAGGTGAGATCACTCAGAGGCGTGATTCCAGTTGGGGAGATCGCGAGGGTGGTGGGTGAGGAGTACGGGGTTAGAGGGGAGGAGCTATTGAGGTCACGCTCCCGCTGGCGCGAAGCACGGCGGGTAATGATCGAAGTGAATTATCGGTTGAACATGAGCTATAGGCCTCTCGAGCAATTGGGGGATGAATTGGGTGGGATTGGTGGAGCAGCGGTAGCAAATAATCATATGCGCCTTCAGAAGCAAATGTTGAAAGATCGAAGATTAGCGAAGCGGGTGAAACAGATTCAAAACAAACTTATTAGTGAATAGTAGAGGTCTGACCCTAATAACGCCTAATAACGCCAATCAATCAGCGCTGGAATTTGATAAAATAGCACGGTGGGTGGTTTCAATGCTCCTCTGGAGAAGGAGGCGGTGTGAGTCAAAAAATGTGGATGAATAAAGCAAGCTCATTTCCGCGTGCTGAGGAGTTTGATCGGTCATATTATCTGAAAATGCGCAGCGGGCAGCGGCTTGAGATCATGCAATTATTGAGAGAACAGTATCCAAAGATGCGCAGGGGCAGAGCGAATGAAAGTGGAAAAAGATTACGAAGAGTTCTTGCGATTATTAAACAGAAATAAAGTCCGGTATTGCATTGTGGGAGCTTACGCGCTGGCATTTTATGCGGAGCCGCGGTACACGAAGGATATGGATATTCTCATAGCGCCTTCTGCGGCAAATGCCCGGGCGATCTTAAGAACCCTTCACCAGTTCGGCTTTGGGGAGTTGGAGTTATCGGAAAAGGACTTTATTGCCAAGCGCAGGATTATCCAATTAGGATATGAGCCTGTTCGGATTGATCTATTAACATCCATTCCCTCCTGTACATTTGCGCGAGTCTGGAAAAATAGAAAAATTGGGTATTACGGTGATGAAAAGGCTTATTTCATCAGTTTGGATGACTTAATAAGGAATAAAAAAGCATCCCTGCGCACGCGAGATCATGCTGATGCAGAGCTCCTCTCGCTAATAAAGAAGCGAAAACAAAAACGTTTTCCACACCGCATTCCATCGGCTCGGGCAGGGTCACGTTCCGGCAAAGGCATTCGTATCGAAGACATACCTGAATAACGCCTGCGGTATCCTTGTCCTCTATAGCATATTTTCGAGTGCCGCTTTGAAGGTATTGCCCCTTTTCCCTTACCTACCCCCTCCTGTCAAAGACGATTCCTCCCGGGGCGCCGAAAGGGGAATACGAGCTTGCGGTGCTGTTCTTCGACGCGACCAAGCCGTACCATGGCCGCTCTGACGCCTTCCTCAACGTGAGCTCGAAGTTCACGATACAGTAGGGCAGCGACCTACAATCAGTCTATCCCCTTCAGGGATGGGGCTGGCATAGACATATTTCCCGGTGCCCATCCCTCACCGTTTTGAAGGATATCCTCAATTCATCAATAATTGTCAACGCTCTGGGATATCCAATACTACAGGGATAAGGGATTAGAGATAGGGAGAAGGTAGATTTAATCGAGATATCCAGTTCTTTTCCCTCCTCCCTGGTTTGCTGCCCCGTCGGCCCCGCCAGCATACCGGAGAGGATCCTGAAGGGGCCTCTCCGGATTTTTCTATGTGGGAATAGCTATGTCCGTGTTTCTTGACGACTCGACTGTGGAATAGCCATCCCCATCCATTTAAATTTTTATTGTTAAAGTTTTGTTTGACAAACTATCCCTACTGGATAATAATGCCTCCATATAATGATAAGTGGTAACATTATTATCCGAGGCATATGTAATGAAAAAGGGCCACGATACCCATAGAAAAGCCCAATGCATTTTTCGTAGCCATCGCGGAGTGCTCAGAACGGGCGAAGCTATTCGTGCAGGCATTCACCCTAGGACGCTCTATAAGATGCGCGACGAAGGCATGATTGAAAGACTCAGCCGGGGACTTTACCGACTCTCTGATCTTCCTCCACTGAGTGAGCCCGACATTATTGCAGTGACCATGAGAGTGCCAGAGAGCGTGCTGTGCCTTATTTCGGCTCTGGCTTTTCATGAAATGACCACCCAGATTCCTCATGAAGTATATATCGCGATTAAGCGAAATTCACGAACCCCCAGAGTTGATTATCCACCGGTGCGGATATTCCGTTTTTCAGGTATGGCTTTTACCGAAGGAGTTGAAATACACAAGATCGAGGGTGTTTCAGTTCATGTATATAGCCCTGAGAAAACCCTTGCCGATTGCTTTAAATATCGCCATAAAATTGGTCTTGATACTGCCATCGAATCGCTGAGGCTTTATAGAGAACGTAAGCGTGTTAAATATGACCTTCTTATGCACTTTGCGAAAATATGCAGGGTCATGAAAATAATGCGGCCTTACATGGAATCAATGATCGGATGAATCATCAATTAAAAAACATTTCCACCTCGATTCACCAGCGCCTTCTTAATAAGGCGCGAGAAACAAAGCGACCCTTCAACGAGCTGCTCCAATATTATGCGATGGAACGCTTCCTTTACAGATTGTCCAGATCTTATCATGCGAATAAGTTCATTTTAAAAGGGGCGTTGATGCTATCCGTGTGGAAGGCGTCAGCTCTACGTCCTACCAGAGATATTGATCTTCTTGGCCGCATAGAAAACAATATCACGGTTCTCTCTGACGTCACAAAAGAAATATGTCTTCAGAAGGTTGAGCCGGATGGCCTGGTTTTTAATCCGGCAAGCATTGCGGGAGGACATATAACCGAGGATGCAGACTATGAGGGTGTGCGGATAAGATTCAGAGGGAGCTTGGGTAACGCACGCATTGCAATGCAAAAATGATGTTGGCTTTGGCGATGTGATTTTTCCATCTCTGAAAGTGGTGGAGTATCCGACGATTCTGGATCTCCCGGCTCCAAGGTTACGAGGTTACAGCCGGGAAACCATGATTGCCGAGAAGTTTGAAGCGATGGTCAAGTTGGGCATCCTGAATAGCTACATGAAGGACTTCTGCGACATATGGCTGCTTTCTCGACAGTTTGATTTTGGCGGAAGGACGCTTTCCATGGCCATAAAGAAAACTTTTCACAAGTGGGGAACCGTAATTCCACTTCAGATGGAGGATTTGAAGAAGACTTTCACACAGGAAGCTGCCAAAGAAACCCAATGGCGTGGATTTATCCGAAAGAATCGGCTGATAGATGTTCCTGAGACATTTAATGATCTAATCACCGCCGTCATTGCATTTCTCGGCCCCACTGCGAAGGCGCTTGTTGCGGGAGGATCTTGCAGCAAGATATGGAAAGCCCCGGGGCCGTGGTCAAATGAAAGCAGGGGGAAGGAGAATAGATATGTATATTAAAGAGATTAAAGGAATGAGGAAAAACGTTATTGATGCCTTCGAAAGCCATGTTGCTATACAAATCTTTGCGACCCTTGGCACGTGCACTAAAGAAGCGATGCCTCATAACTCACCTAAGATAATTCTCGAATTCAGAAGACCGTTTCTTTTTCTAATCGAGTATCACAAGGGATATTCCTTTGAGAACATCAAAGAGAATCCTCGGGTATCAGTATCGACATTTAATCTCTCCAAGATGACGGGATTCCATCTATACGGGAAGGCAGAGGTTATTAGCGAAGGGGCCGTTTTTCCCCGTTTAATGAAGAAATTCCAAAAACGAAGAATTGAGTTATGTACCCATGAAGTTGTAGAAGCGGTTAAAGGACGGGCAGGCTTACAATTGAAAAACTTTATTTGTCTCAAGCCAGTATTGGTATATAAGATACACGTTACAAAAATTATAGGCATTCAAGCTTTTGGAGAAAATACATTTGAAATGGTTAAGAAGTTGGACCATTAGAGATTAGCTATGGCGGATACTATCCGGCTGTCCGAATATCATTCGCTTAAGAACTGCGAGTAGTTGAGAATTGAGAGAATCGGCCTTAGCGCACTCAATTTGAGATATCGATCCTTCGCATGGCAGGTCAGATGATACTCTGTCCTGGGATGTGTAAAGGTTTTACCACGGCATGAGGCTAACGCGCATTAGTGAAATGTCAAGGATAAAGATTTGACCCCACCCCAACGCCCCGGAGGGCCGTATGGCGAATATTATTATTACCCATGTTGAAGCGCGCGTACTCGGCTCTATGATAGAGAAAGATGTCACGACCCCTGAATATTACCCGCTCTCACTTAATTCCCTGACCAACGCCTGCAACCAGAAGTCTAACCGCGACCCCATAATGGATATCGACGAAGAATCCGTCGTCCTGGCCCTCGACCGCCTCAGGCAGAGGCAGCTCGTGTATGAGACACGCATGGCGGGGAGCCGCGTGACGAAGTACGGTCACAGGGTGAGGGAGGCATTCGACTTTTCCGCTCAGGAGATCGCGGTGATGTGCGTGTTGCTTCTCAGGGGGACGCAGACACTGGGGGAGATACGCGCGAGGACTGAGCGCCTCTGTTCATTCAAAGATCTGGCCGAGGTCGAGGCGACGCTTACGCGGCTCATGGAAAGGGAGAATGGCCCTTTCGTGGTGAAACTGCCACGCCGGTTCGGATACAAGGAGTGCCGGTACGCGCACCTTTTTTGCGGAGATGTCGAGGTTGAGGAGGACCGGCCGGTTGAACCGGCCATCATCTCGGTGCGGGCGGGTGACGAGCGGATCGCCACACTCGAGAGAAAAGTCGAGGCCCTCCGCGCCGAGCTGGATGAGCTGAAAAAGAAGTTGGGGATGTGAAGACTATTTGGGATGTCGGATCCCTTTGCGCCAGCAATTGGAGTTTAGCTGCTTAGGTAACGGTCACGCCTAAACACACGACACCTGCCAGGCCTGCCTCCCTGTTCGACTAAACTCCTCCAGGGTTCCCGCCAGCCAAGCTCGCTGCCAAGGGAAGCACTGGATTTTACCTACCAGCCTCCAGTCACCTATCGGCAGCATCAATGCTCAGAGCTGCATGAAGGATTCACACCTCACGAGGGCGTGTGGAGGAATAGCAATCACACAGTGGTGTAATGGAGGGTACAGTCAGTGAAGCTCGATTTTCTCAACCTCAATTCTATCCAGTCTGAGACAGGCCCTATTATAGTGCCAGAGAATAAAAGAGAGGGGCGTCGGCCTGTCGAGCTCAAATGAAATGCTGCAGGCGCGGTAGAGGCGTGAATCCGCCAATTCTTCGCTCTTGACTTCGCGGCATGCAATCAATCCCCCGAATGTCGAGGCCACCTCGATCTTTGCGACTGTTCCCCCCTCCGCCTCCTCCACTCTGAGATAGAAAAGCGCCCGGTAGCGACCTTTACCGTACAAGCGATCGGGCCCGCTGACCATTGGCATTGTGAGATCTTCGTCTCTCCCAATCTTGACGGCGTGACCTCCTGACGCGGCAGGGTCATCCACACAGGGGCCTATATGGAACAGGTCTTCAGCCTCATAGAGACGGCATGGATCGTCTTCCCCCGCGAAGATGACGTAGATAAAGTCACACTGGAGTATTCCCCTCCCCAGATAGTGCACGCGAAACTCAACACTCCTCGGTTCGCGATTTGCGAAGCGCAGTTCAAAAAGTCTGTATCCGCCCGATGCTCCGAAGTCGCGCGCCGTGAGGGCCCGTTCCGCGATGACCGTGCCCTTGTCCGGGGCATACACATCAATCCCCGCCACAGGCACCGTCGGTCCGGCCTGATCGGAATTCAAGCGGAAGAATACCTTGAATTCGCCCGTCGGATAAATCCTCCCATCACCCCTCACGAGAATTCCGCTCTTCTCCCCGTGCGCGCCGGCAGATAGCAGGGAGCCCGAAGCGGCCGATCCATCATGGATACAGGCCCCGACATCGCCCTTCATCCGCATGGCCGGGTAGAGGTTGGCGACAGGGCTCGTGAGCGTGAACCCGCCCTCGGGACCCGAAGCCCTATTCCGAACCCTGAACAGGTAGTGCGGCCCGTCACTCCGCACGAATTGGAGGTACGGCGATCTCATGAGGTTGAGGAGGGTGAAGCGGAATGGGTAGCGGCTCACACGCCGTGGGAAAAGGTCCTGGTGAAGCACCACACAGGGGACACCCCATCGCCGCAGCACATCATACTGACACTGACGCATTTCCCCGTAGTTCAGATTGCGCAAAGGCTCGAACACGTTCTCGAAATAGCCCCGCGGCGGTGCAGGGTTATACCCGTTCACGATCGGCACCGCCGTGAGCGTCGCATAGTATTCATAGATGGTGCTCAAGGCAGAATCGCCAGGCCAGATGGGCAGCTCGAGCACGCGCTTCCCGCGGGCTTCGCGGCGCACCTCTTCATACACAGCGTCCATGCCCCGCAGCGTGCTGATGCCTATGCGCCCCCTGGGATGGTAGTCCACGAGCGCGAGTGCGAAAATTAACCATACTCCCGTCCGCACCATCCGGCCCCTGGAGAGCAGATCCTTCACACCATAGCCGCAGAGGAGAAGGAAAGGCGTGAGCGCGAGACAGACGATCCGGCTCGAGGTGCGCGAGTAGGCCAGGAAAGGCACCTTCGCATGGAGACGGGAATAGAATGGGAAGTAGCGCTCCAGGGTCATCCCCAGCGACATCAGGTAACAGGCGGCAAATAACACCAACCAGAAATAGAGCCAGAGGAGCGCCCCGCGCTCGGCCCTCCCATCCCTGATCTCTCGCCGCCGGGCCCACACGCCGTACAATGCCACGATGATCGGCGGGAATCCAAGATAGATGTTCCTCTCTGCATTGGCATTCTTGGAGAAGATGTCCTTGAGCGTCGGGCTGAATGCCTGGACCGTCCTGAGTGTCCTGCCCCCACCCATGACAGACGGCCCGATGATGTGCAGCTTCACCCAGAGCAGATAACCCGCGGCGAGCGCGATCGGCAGTGCCAAACCCGCCAGCGGGGGACGCATCGCTCTCATGGCTGTGCGAAAGCCGTTTCGCGCCCATAGCTCAATGCATCTGCAGCTCACGTACAGCACGAGGAGCACGGCCGAATAGAAACTGAAGTGAAGCTCGGTGACGGCGGTGCAGAGGGCACAGAGACCGAAGGCAAAGCCCCACCAGATCGATTTACCCCCGCGGCCCCCAAATGCTTCCACACCCTCCCGCCAAGATTTCTCGAGGCAGTATAGCCCCAGCGGCACAAGGAAATAGACGAAGCCGCCCATGTGTCCGCCGTAGAGATGTCCCAGGCGGTTGGGCACACAGGCATACAGAAAACCGCAGATCGCGCCCGCGCCGAGGCTTCGGGTAACCTCGCGCACGAGGAGCGCCATCGCCATCCCCGCCGCCAGGAATGAGAGGAGGATCAGCATGTTGTAGGCAAAGATAGTGCCCCACGGCGTGAAAATCAGGAACAGGCACGAGAGGGGAATCCCCTGCATCGAGAACATCGGAGGCGTCAGAGGCGTCGAGAATTCGTAGGCGTTCGAAAAACATGGCGTTTCGCCCGCGAGCGCCTGTCCGAAGAGCCAGAAGCGGTACACGAGTTGAATGTAATCGCCGGGGTACTGCCGCTGGAGCTCGAGTCCCGGAACCGGCATGAATGAGTAGGGCATTCCATTCCTGAGATGGAATACGAGCGGGTAGCTGAACACAACAGCAAGGAGCAACAGGCCGGCACAGAATATAACCCATTTTCCAACACCCATCTCCAGCCTCCTGTTGTTTCAACCTGTTTTCAGCGATGGAGCGGAACCCCATCGTGGTCATCTTGCTTCGTAACTACTCAGGTAGTCAGAAGCCAGGAGCCGGAATCCAGAATGGATCGCGAATAAGCTTCCAGTAGCGTGCTGACCTCTTCGAGTAACTGCATTGACTCGGAAACATCGCCGTAGCCCACGTCCTCAAATGTCGCCGCTGGCGTCCTCATTCTAACTCCTGGCTCCTGACTCCTGAATTCTGGCTCCTGAGCAGTTATCTTGCTTCTTCACTATCGCTCGTATCTCTTCAACTTCCAACTTACTACAGTAAGGCGCCTCTATCCTAACACTTTCAACTTGTTATATTAAACCGTTTTTCATCTGTCATCCGATTTTTGCACTCGCTAAAAAACCTCGCAACTATTACAATAGTTGTGTGTGACGTATAAGAAGAGCCCGCCGGCAGCGGGGAGCTGGGCTTGTGAACAGAGGGGAACGCATGTCTAGGAAACTGGCAGTTATCCCGGAACTCTGTTCCGGGTGCAGAATATGCGAGCTGGTCTGTGCGATCAGGCACTTCGGCGTCAACAACCCGAAGAAGAGCGCGGTAAGGGTCGTCATCACGTACCCGCACCCCGTGGTGAGGATGCCTGTTGTCTGCAGCCAGTGTAAAACAGCTCCCTGCGAAGAGGTGTGCCCGGTAAACGCCCTGTACCAGGCAGACGGCGTCGTGAAGCTCGACACGGAGAAGTGCATCTCATGCCGCAAGTGCGTTGAGGCCTGCCCGTTCGGCGCCATCTACGCGCACGAGGAGTGCGACCACCCGATCAAGTGCGACCTGTGCGGCGGCGACCCGGAGTGCGTCAGGCACTGTCCCAAAGCCGCGATCCGTTTCATCCCCGAGGATGTCCTGGGTGAATCCAAGCGCGTGAACAACGTGCTCAGCTACAGCCACATGAAGGAAATAGAGTTTATTGAAAAAGGGGAGAAGAAGGTCATCCACTACGCCGATATCGGCAAGGAAGAGCTTTGAGCGTAACGAGCGGTTATTTCAAGAAGCATCTCAGGGTTGACCTCACCGCGGGCGCCTCCGCGCAGGAGGAGCTTGCCGACGGTTTCATCGACCGCTACATCGGCGGGCGGGGATTTTGCGCGAAGCTGGTGTGGGATAACCTGAGAAGGCACGGCTTCAAAATAGACCCGCTCGGCCCGGAGAATCTTCTCGCGATAGCGCCGGGTCCGCTGACGGGGGTGTATCTTCCGTCATCGGGCAAAAACTCATTCGCGGCCATCACGCCCGGGACGGGGCTCTATGGGGATTCCTCCATGGGCGGCTCGTTCGGCGTCGAGCTGCGGCAGGCCGGCATCGATCTCCTTTCCATCACCGGCAGGGCCCCGCAACTATCCATCCTGTTTATTGACAACGGCAGCGCGTCCATAATCCCCATGCCCGAGTTAAAGAGGAGGACGTCTCTTGAGGCGGAGGGCATTATTGAAGCGCGCCTGGGTACGCGCAGCGTCTGCATTGCCACCATCGGCCCCGCGGGCGAGAATCTCGTCAGGTTCGCGTGCATCAATGCCGACTGGAGCCGGAATGCCGGCAGGACCGGTATGGGCGCCATCCTGGGCTCGAAGAATCTCAAGGCGATCGTTGCCCGGGGGCACAAGGACATCCCCGTTCACAACATGCAGGGCCTTGTGGAAGAGACCCGGAAGGCAACCTCCTATATGCGCGAGCACCCGCACTTCGCGCTGTGGCAGCGCGAGGGCCTGATGCTGGTCGTGGACTACGCGAACGAGATGGGCATCCTTCCGACGCGCAACTTCAAGGACGGCGTGTTCCCCCGTGTCAGGCAGATCAACGGCCAGACGATGCTCGATCACTACAAGATCGGCGACAGCGCCTGTTTCGCCTGCCCGATGTGCTGCGGCAACATCTGCCTCGTCAAGGACGGTAAATACGCCGGCGTGGTGACGGAGGGGCCTGAGTATGAGTCATGCGCCATGCTCGGCTCCAACCTGGGGGTGGACAACTTCGCATCCGTGCTGGCGGGAAACCAGCTCTGCGACGAGCTCGGCGTCGACACGATATCCACGGGGAATATCCTGGGAGCAGTTATCGAGGGCTACGAGGAGGGGATCCTGACGCTCTCCGACCTTGACGGCCGGGAGGTGACATGGGGTGACGAGGATACGATCCTGGAGTTGATCCGAAAAATCGCTTACAGGGAGGGAGTCGGCGACACCCTTGCCGGGGGGGCGCGCGCGATCATCAAGCGGTGGCCGGCAATGGAGAAGCTCATCCTCCAGGTCAAGGGGCTCGAGCAGTCGGCCTATGATAGCCGGCCTGCGCTCTCGATGGCGCTTGCGTACGCGACGTGCGATATCGGCGCGCACCATACCAGGGCCTGGACTGTCGCGAAGGAGCTGGAGTTCGGGAAGGAGTGGACCATCGAGGATAAGGTTGATATCGTCGTCTACCATCAGAAGCTCCGCTCCCTGTTCGACATGCTGGGGGTGTGCCGCCTTCCCTGGATAGAGCTTGGACTGAATGAGCGCCACTACGAAAACTTCTATCGGCATGTCACCGGCAAAGAGCGCTCACTGGAAGAGCTCCTCTCCCTCTCCAGCGATGTCTATGACCTGACTCGCCTGATCAGCTCCCGCCTCGGGGTGAGTCGGAAAGACGATAGCCTTCCCTACAAGGTTCATTCCTGTCCTGTTCTCTCCGGGCGGCAGGCCGGCAAGTTCATCGATAGGGGGGAGTTCGATCGAGCCCTTTCGCTCTACTACAAAAAGCGCGGTTGGGACGAAAACGGCATCCCCTCGCCCGAAGCGGCCCTGAAGTTCGAGGAGTATGACCTGCGGTAGCATCCCCACAGACAAAGCGGAGCGATGCTCCCTGCCCGATGCGAGATCACTCCTTAGCGTACAGATTATGGATACCCACGCCTTTACAGGCGAATGGACACTTTTCACTCTCCACTGCATTGCCGGGTACTGTCAAAAGTTCTATGAAAAAATGTAGGCACCTTGTCATTGCGAGCCCCGCTCAGCGGGACGCTCGGCTTCGGCCTTCAGTCCGGCAGGCCTGACGGGCATGTGGATAATTCCTGTGGATGAAATTGAAGGGCAAAATCCCCCAAAAATGGGGGGAGGGAGCTGATTTTGAGATTACATGCTCGGAATCAGCAAGTTAGGTAATTTTTAAGAGAAGGGTTTTGACAGTGCCCATTGCTGGGGAAGGAGGATGAAACAGAAACCCTCGCAGTCCTATTCGACAACCTTCAGGTTGGCGGGATCTGTCACAATCATTCGGAGATACTTTCCATCATCTTCCCTTCTAATCTCTCCCGTGGAGATAATTTTCTTGCCCGTGTAGTAAGAGTCGGCATCGCTGCGGAATTTTCCGAGATCGGATGCAGGAATCTCGACGGACAGGTAGGCGCGATAGTCCTGATGAAAATTCAGGTAAAGGTTCCCGCTGCGCGCAGAAACGTGCGTATCCACAACTGTGCCAGCTACCGTTTTGGTTTGACCGACGTAGTTGCCGGCCTCTTCAAAGGATATCGCACCCGGCGCTGCTTCAGCCTTGGCGGAAGATTTAGGCGGAGGGGACTCCGCCTCCTTGACGCGCCACCTCGCACCACAGTAGGGACACCATCCGCCCTTTAATTCGCTCGAAGCCTTGTACGTGTTCTTGCATCCGTGACACTTAAGCTGCTTGTAGCTCTCGACAGAATAGATAGGAACCTCGATCGGTTCCTGCTTGACTACCTTTGCGGGAGCCTCCTTCTTCGCCGTACCGACCATAATCATATCCTTGAACTTGTCAAAGGTCTTGCCCCCTAGCCCCTTTAAACGCTTGAGGTCATTGATGCTCCTATAGGGTCGGCCCTCTATTATCCTCTTGGCATAAACCTCTCCTATCCCGGGCAGGCTATCGAGCTCATCCTCCGATGCCGTGTTGATATCAATGAGGCAGAGCGCGGGGCTCGCACAAAGAAGAACGAGTGCAACGACGGGCAATAGACAGGTTATCCTTCTCACGGTTCACCTCCTTTTTAGAGAGCGCCCAACTATCTCACTCAGCTCGTCACCTACGCACACTCAATGCGTCAAGGTACATTATAAACATAATATTCTCGCTGAACAAGTATAATCGCGCAAAGAAAAAAGCGCAGAGAAAGTAATGGGTTACTTAATCAGGACAATCCCCACTTTTTGCCCGTATTTTTCTACAACATGTTGGTTGAGATAGAATTATAAAATACCGCAACTGAATCATTGTTTTTCTACCACGAAGGACACGAAGGACGAGAAGTTGAGGGAAAGGATAGGATAGGTGCCGTTTTCTTCGTGCCCTTCGTGGTGAAATATTATTCTATGAAAAACTGGGGATACTCCTGTTACTTAATGGGTGGCGGATGTGATATTATTGTGGTGTAGGGGCGCGATTTATCGCGCCCGGGTTCGATAAATCGAACCCCTACAGATCTGTACCCCCCATAAGTGACACATTACCAGAGAAAGTAATTGGTTACTTATAGGGGGTATCTTCTTTTAGATGTCATCCCTGCGAAAGCAGGGATCCAGCTTTGAGGCGTATAGATCTGGATTCCGGCTTTCGCCGGAATGACAGGATAAGGGTTGTAGCCCCCCATAAGTGACTCCTTAACCGCAGAACCCTTTTTTTATAGCCTTCGGGAGCCCGTACACCTTATAATGGGTGAAAACATAGATTCACCCCGTAAGAGGTGTATATGAAGAGCACGCCCATCGCCGTCATAACTGCGGACATTGTAGGTTCAACACGCCATAGCACAAAGCATCGAGAATTGATTCGCCGCATGGTGCACTATGCGCTGAGGGAGGTAAACACGACTTATCGAAAAGAACTGGTCGTGCCGATTACGGTTACCGTGGGAGATGAGTTCCAGGGTGTTGTTTCCCCCCATTGGAGGGTGCTGAGCGTGGCAGATCGACTCCGGGGGCTGATGTACTGCGTTGAGAAAAGATTGGCGGTCGAACTCTATATCTCTATGGGTATTGCACACGGCATTATCAGGAGGGGAAAGGAATCCAGGATGCAGGAAGGCGCGGCGTTTTATCTCTCCCGCCGAGGCATGGACATGCTCAAGGAGAGCACGTCTCGGAGAACGAAGTTGCTCACCCAGTCCGAGAATATCAATGAGCTGATCGACCTGATTTTAGGTTACCAGGACATGATCCTTTCTTCGTGGACTACGGCTCAATGGCAGGCTATCCAGATGAGAGATCGCGGGTTAAGCCTGAAGCATATAGGCAGGAAATTGGGTGTGGCGTATCAAAATGCCCAAAAACGGCTGAAGGCTGCCAATTGGGAGTACTATGGCCGGGGAAGGGCGTATTTAGCAGATCTCATCAGGAATACACCCTTAAAAGGGTGAATTCATAAAATCACCTTTTAAAGGGTGTGTAGCGATCATGAGGATATTCTGTATTATCGCGAGCTATATTGTAGCGCTATTCCCCGCGGGATGGGGCATCAATGTATTCTTGTCCCGTTATGAATCGGATATCGAAAAGGAGAAGGGACTGAAGAATGCGGGCACATACATTGGATGGCTGGAGCGATTTCTCATTGTAACATTCGTATGGGCGGGAGAAATATCAGCCATAGGGTTTATTATTGCGGCGAAATCGGTATTCAGGTTCGGTGAAATCAAGGATAGGGAGAACAGGAAACTGGCTGAGTATATTCTTATCGGAACGCTCGCAAGCTTCAGCCTTGCTCTGGCAGTCGCGTACCTTTTTAAATGGATCAGTGGTGCAGGAGGGACCGGGCCCTGACAGAGCATATATCTGAATTCCCTCCCTCTGCGGCTTTGAGGGGGGTCGCGGCTTTGTTGTGCTTCAGACTAAATCGGGCTTTTCGGGGTTTTTAGATTTGTGGGATTCTCCCCTCCATCCGTGATAGGATTTTACCGCAGGGAAGGAGGAGGAAGGCATGGACAGGCGCCCTTCGCGCGCGCATATCGCTCTCGTCGCTCTCGTCGCGATCGCCGTCAGAGTGGCCGCTCTTCAGGCCGGCGCTCATCTCAATCTCGCCGGAGACGAGAGATATTACTGGGAGACGGGCCCCGACAAGGAGGGGGCGATCTACAAAGCTCCTGTCGTCCAGGCCCCACTGTGGGGGATGGTATTGTGGTACCTGAGAGGGGCCGGGTTCCACCATCCGATTGCGGGAAGGGCCCTCTCAACGATTATAGGCGCCTGCACCCCGCTCCTGGTGTATCTCCTCGCCACGAAAGTGTTCGACAGGCGCACCGGCCTTGTCGCGGGGCTGCTGTACGGTCTCTTCCCGGAGCAGATCGGTTTCTCGCATTACCTGTGGGCTGAAATACTCCTGAGCTTTTTAGCCGTTCTCTCCGTGTATTTCCTCTTTGCCTTCCTGGAAGACCCCGGTGACCCGAGACGCCTTTACGGGAGCGCTCTTGCCGCCGGTTTTGCACTGATCACCAAGGAGTATATCCTTCTCCTCTTCATCGGGTATCTTGGGGCCATCCCTTTCCTGCGGGGAAGATTCCATGCGGGGAGGGTCCTTATCGCCTGCATCCTGGCCCTCCTCCCGGCGGCCACCTATTCGGTTCCCATGTCCCTCGCATTCCGACGCGTCATCGTTATAAGCGACGGGGTAATGCACAGCATTAGTTACTCAGAGGGCATTGATGCAATCGATAAATTTTCGGCAAAAAATGTCCAATCCCAGTGGCACGAAATATGGCGAACCGTGAGAAAGCGGGGGGGGGAAGAAGAGGCGCGCTACTTCGCTGAACAGCTGTGCAATCTGTGGACCCCGAACTCCTACCTGATCGTGCGGCTCATCCATACACCCGGTGATCTCGCTTTCCGGTACGGTCGCATCACGCCCCTGTCCGTTGTTCTCGCATGGGTGACGGCGTTGGTGTACGTGGCGATCGTCATCGCGGGCCTCGCCGGCCTGTGCCTGGGCGACACGGGTCCCTTCATGAATCTCTCTTTCATCGCTCTGGGGGGAATCTCCCTGAGCGGGATCGTTCTCTGGGAGATGTCGCGTTATCGCCTTGCCTTCATGTTCATTCTCATAATATGGGCCGCCTACTTTGTGGCGCATTTTCGCGATCTGGCCGCCAATGTGCGCCGCCGCGGAAGGGTGGTCACGCTGTGCGTGCTGCTGCTCCTCTTCGCGCACATCGTCTCTTCACGGATCCACACACTGGGCAGATTCTCGGTCCCCCACCAGGTCCGAATCAATGTCAGCTCTCGTGCCCGTTCTTCACCGCTTCCCTCCGCACCCCTCTCATGAGGCGGACAATGTCGCCGATCCCCTGCGGCAGGCTGCCCCTGAACTCAAATCCGAGGGATCTGAATCTGGCGCAGGAAACCTCGTATGACAGTTGATTCATAATGCGGGAGTCCACGAGTTCGACCTCCGTATCGGGGATATAGCCGCGAATGATGTTCACGATCTCCTGCACGGTGCTGTTGAGCGTCAGCACATTGTAAGTCTGGTTGTCGAACCGGTCGGCGCGCATTATGAAATGCAGCGCGCGCACCGCATCGCCCAGATCGAGATACGGGCGCTTCTGCTGCAGCGCGCTCCTCCATACGGATAGGGGGATTCCGAGGCACGCCTGCCAGACAAACTTGTTGATCGCGGTGTGAAACCGCATGCCGATCGAGGTGCCGAAGATAGTGCCGAAGCGGCAGGTGACGAACCGCAGACCGCTCCGGCTGCCCATGGCGTGCAGCACCTCCTCCGCCCGCAGCTTGCTTTCCGCATAAGGGCTCTGCGGCTTCAGGTTTTCGGGCGCGCACTGTTCGTCCACCAGATCGGACTGGGTGCCGTAGACGCTCGTCGTGGAGAGGAAGACGAGCTTGCAGCCGCACGCCGCGCAGGCCTGCGCCACGCGCCGCGTCCCCTCGAGGTTCACCTGCGCCACGCGGTCGGCAATCCCGAGGCTGCTCTCGGCGTCCGTGATCGCCGCGAGGTGGATCACCACATCCATTCCGGCGCACTCCCGCTCCATGTCAGCGGAACAGATGTCGGCCTCGACGAATCGAAACGGAACGCCCTCCGGCAGATTAAAAAGAGAGCAGTAGCGCTGGGTCGACAGGTTGTCCAGGAGCACCACCCGGTCATACTCCCCCGGCCGGAGGCCGTGGATGAGGCAGGAGCCGATATGCCCGAGAGCCCCGGTAATCAGTAGCTTCATAGCACCCCCGTCCGCGCGAGGATCTCCTTCGTCATCAGGAGTCCCTGGTCGAAGGTAGTGGCCGGGCGCCACCCGGTGATCTCCCGCAGGCGCTCTGAAGAGATTCGCACATTCCCGATCTCGGTGCGCTCGCGCTCCTCCGGCCATGCCACGTGAGTCACCAGCCCGCGGCCGAAGACGCCGACGATACGCCGGGCAATGTCCGCCACCGCAAGGTGTTCGTCGTGCGCCGCGAAATAGCTTTCCCCCCATAGCCGTTTATCCCGGACGGCCCGGCACAGAATATCCGTGGCGTCGTCCACATACATCACATTCCTCGTCTGTGCGCCTGTCCCGAACACCCTGATCTCTTCCCCTCTCCATGCCTGGCTGATGAAATAGTTCACGAAACCGAACTCCTCGTATCCCTTGCCGTACGGCCCGTATAAATTCGCGAAGCGCAGGACCACGGTCTTGAGGCCGTGGACCCTGTTATAGATGCGATAGTACTTCTCGGCGACTCCCTTGTTGGCCGAGTAGATATCGAGCGGCCGCTCGCCGTGCGTCTCATCCACCAGGTCTCCCTCCGCCTTTCCGATCACCGTGCTGCTTGAGGTGTACGCGACAACGGCCTTCCTGTTGAGAAGGCGGATCGCCTCAAGGAGCTTCAGGTTCCCCAGGCAGTTGATCTCGGCGTCAAACAGCGGGGCGCGAAGCGAAAGCGGATGCGAGGTCTGGGCGGCGCAGTTGAAAATGATATCCTGCCCCTGAACGACCTCCGCAACCAGGTGCTCGTCCGTCATGCTGCCCCGCACGAAGTGGATCCGGTCCCATACGTCGCGCAATGAGTCAGTCGTCGCCCGCAGCATCGGCTCGAGCGAATCCAGTACGGTCACGATGTTCCCCGACTCCCGGAGGCAGCGCCGCACGAGATTCGCCCCGAGGAAACCGGCGCCGCCGATGATCAGCATATTCATCATTCTCTCCCTTCCCCCCTCAGAAAATAGTCAATCGTACGATCGATCCCTTCCTCCAGAGATACGCGCGCGCGCCAGCCCGTGGCGCGCGTGAAACGCGTCGCATCTGCGACAAAATCCCTCGTCTCGATGGGCGACTGCGCCCCGGTAAGGGCGGTGTGCGTCATGGGAACGCGCCGCCCGGTTGTGCGCGCGACCCGCTCGGCCACCATCGCAATGGCTTCGGCGATCGTGTGCCCCCGGCCGCTCCCGATCACAAAATGCAGGCCGCTGATTCGCTCGATGGCGGCACGGGCCGCGCAGAACGCCGCCGCGACGTCTTCCACATAGACATAGTCCCGCAGGTGGTTCCCCTCACCGTACACGGTGAGCGCATCCCCCCTGAGGGCCTTTCGCACCATCATGTTCAGCACGCCCCTTTCGGCGCTGCTGCTCTTCGGGCCCGGCCCGTAGACATTGGCGAGCCGCAACACCGCGCCGTGCAGCGCCCCGCGAGCGACAAAATATTTCAGGTAGTTTTCCGCCATCAGCTTGTGCAGGTCATAGATGGTAATCGGCCGATCCGGCTGCGTCTCATCAACCGGCAGCCGTGTCGTCATGCCGCACTCGGTCGCCGTCCCGGCGAAAAGAACCGCAGGTCGATACCCCCTGCGGGAACAGGTCTCCAGCAACGCAACCATTGGCGCCACATTGATCTCAAGATCCGCTGACGGGCTTTCGTCGGCGACGTAGACGCTCGTCTGCGCGGCGAAGTGGAATACCGCGTCTGTACCATCCAGCAGGCGCTCCCAGAGGGAGCGATCCCGGATATCGCCGGCGACGTCCTCGATACGCGCCTTTCCCGGGGATGAGGGGAATGCGGCGCCCTCCCTGTCGAGCCTGACGATATGACACGCCGCATCCCCGAGGCGGCGCACCAGGTTGCTCGCGAGGTACCCTGCGCCGCCGGTGATCAGTATTTTCCTGCCTGTCCAGACATCAACGCCGTTGTGCATATCGTAAGACGCCGCTACGTAATCACCACCCCGCGCCAGTCATACCCTATCTCCGGATCGTCGTGGGGGATGCGCCCCTCGTCGGCGGGGTTATATACTTTCGAGGTGATGTAGAAGAGGTGCGCCGGGCCGCTGAGGCACGTGCAGCCGTGCGCGACCCCCGGCGGCACGCGGACGATGCGCGCGGGCTGGCTGTCTCCCAGCAGAAATTCCATTGTCTCGCGATAGGTCGGCGAATCGCGGCGCGTGTCATGCAGCACGACTTTCAGAACCCCCGCAGCCACGTACCACCAGTCCACCTGTACCCTGTGGATGTGCCACGCCTTGGTCACGCCCGCGTACATCAGTGAATGGCTCCACTGTCCGAACCCCTCGGCGAAAAAGGGATCGGTCACACGGATAATCTCGCGGAAAAACCCGCGCGCATCGGCACGGGTTTCCAGCTCCTTGAACACGACGCCCTCGATCATGGTGAGTCTCCTGTAAGATCACGTAGTGTTGTTATCACCCTGCGCACCGCGGAGGGGGCGAGCCCGGGGTACAACGGCAACGAGAGCACCTCCCGCGCCGCACGCTCGGTCTCGGGGAGATCACCCTCCCCCCGGAGCCGCCCGCGGTAGGCCGGCTGCTTGTGTATCGGAACAGGGTAGTGGACGAGCGAAGAGATGCCGCGCGCTTCCATGGAACGCCGGAGCTCATCCCGCCGGTCCGCGCGCACGACGTAGAGGTGAAACACGTGCGTGGCATCAGGGCGGATGCGCGGCAGGCCCAGCCTCACCCCCGCCAGGCCGCGGGAGTAACGATCCGCCAGCGCGGCGCGAGCCTCGTTTTCCGAATCCAGATGAGGGAGCTTCACGCGCAGGATCGCCGCCTGGAGCTCGTCCAGCCGGGAATTCATGCCCCGGAAACGGCTGATGTTGCGTTCAACCCATCCGTACTCGCGCAGGCAACGGACGCGCTCCGCCAATGCCGCATCATCTGTCACCACCATGCCCCCGTCCCCCAGCGCCCCCAGATTCTTCGTCGGGTAGAAGCTGAAACAGGCGCTATCGCCCCATGAGCCGGCCCGACGCCCCTTATACCGCGCGCCGTGCGCCTGGGCGCAGTCCTCGATCACGCGCACGCCGCGCCGCCGGGCACACTCAAGGATGGGAGTCATGTCGGCGGGCTGGCCGTACAGGTGCACCGGTATGACGGCCTTTGTGCGCGGGCCCATCGCGGCCTCGAGCGTGCCCGGATCCATGGTGTAAAAATCAGGCTCGATGTCCACGAGCACCGGCGTGGCGCCGCACAACTCAATCGCTGCCACGGTCGCGACCGCCGTGTGGGAGACGGTGATCACCTCGTCTCCCTCGCCGATCCCGCACGCGCGCAGCGCGACGTGCAGCGCCTCAGTGCCGCTCCCCGTGCCCACGGCGTACCTCACCCCGAGGTAGGACGCAAACTCGGACTCGAACCGCCGCACCTCTTCACCGAGGATGTATGATCCGCGTGCGAGCACTCGTGAAACGGCCTTGTGTATCTCAGCCCTGTGCGCCTTATACTGGGCCAGGGGGCTGCTGCAGGGTATCATTCCAGCACCTTCACCTCGGGCACGTAGACTATCCATTTGCCGCCGCGGGCCGTGAACTCCCGTTCCTTGGCCATAATCTCTTCTGCGTGGTTCCAGCCGAACAGCAGCGCATAGTCGGGGTAGCGCGCCCTGAATTCCTCATAGGGCCTGATCGGGATGTGCGCGCCGGGGCTAAACTTGCCCTGCTTGATCGGGGTGGTGTCGCTGATGTACTCAACGAGGTCAGGGGTGATCCCGCAATAGTTGATAACCGTGGTGCTCTTGGAGGTGGCCGCGTAGCCCGCGACCCGCTTGCCGTTTCGCTTCAGCTCGCGGAGGAGCGCCATCAGTTCATCCCGGGAACGCTCGACGTTCCGCCGGAAAGCGACATAGGTTTCCCGCCTGCCCAGGCCGAGCTTCTCCTCTTGTGCGCGCCGGGCGGCCACGGCGCGGGAAACCGCGCGGCTCCCCGCGCGCGCGAGCACATACCGCATGGACCCGCCGTGCACGTTCTGCGGGATCAGATCCACCACCTCAAGGCCGTGCTGCGCGAACAGGGAGCCGATCGAGCCCGCCGAGAAATAGAACGCGTGCTCGTCGTAGATCTGATCGTACGCCGTTTTTTCAATGATGTCACCGAGGTACGGATCTTCGAATACCAGCACCCCATCCGGCTTGAGCAGCGTCCGAATGCCCTCGGCGACGGAATGCAGGTACGGTAGGTGGCACATCACGTTGGCGCCCATGAATGCATCCGCGCACCCGTGCTCGGCGACGATCCTCCGGGCGAGCGACTCATCAAAAAACGCGCACACGGTGTGCACGCCCCGCTCCCGCGCCGCGCGGGCCACGTTCGCCGAAGGCTCTATCCCCAGATGCCGGATCCCGGCCCTGGCGAAATGCTGCAGCATGATCCCGTCGTTGCTCCCGATCTCAACCACGAACGGATCAGGCCCCGCGAGGCGGGTCGCCATGACATCCCCGGCGAACTGCGCGAAGTGCTTCCCCATGCGCACGGAGGTGGATGAGAAGAAGGCGTACTCCTCGTGGAACATCCTCTCCCTTTCCACCTGCTCGACGAGCTGCACCATCGTGCACCGGGGGCAGAAGCCGACCTTCAGTTCAAAGAAATACTCCCGCGGAAACTGCTCCGCAGTCAGGAAGCCGTTCGCAATGGGCATCCTCCCGAAGCAGAGGAAGGGTTCAACCGTCGAACTGCAGATCAGACACTGAGACATATCTCCCCTGAAGAAAGAGTTACGCGTGTATCTTCCGGAGCGGCGAGTCCTTCCAGAACTCGCCCATGCTCCGGTAATCGATGCAGCTTTTACCAGGTCTATCCATCTGAGGGCCCGTCCCCCCTCCTTGGCCATCAGGAGACCGGCTGGTATCCGGACAGCAGGCGCGCGGCAAAATCGAATGCTCTCCGCATGCAAATATCCACATCCATGTACATGAACTCCCCGGCGCGTCCCAGGGTTGAAATCCCTTCGCTGCCCCCGAGGTAGTCCAGGACACGGTTCAGGTTCGTCGCATAGTCCTTCCGATAGATCGGATATGCACAGGGCTCTTTGATCAGCAGGAGCCGCTCGACATCCCCCGGGGCGATGAATCCATCCTCGGACAGGCTGCCGATGCACATGTTGAAGAGCTCATCCGCGGAAGCATTCCACGCGGGACTCCCTTTCAGGCACGGCATTTCAACCACGAGGATGTTGTTTCCCCGCGGGCTGGTGGAGGGACTGAACTCATTCATCTCGGAGATCCGGTTGTAGGGTCGGTTCAACACGTAGATGTAGGCGCAGCGCAGGATATGCTGCTTTTCCGTGACCATGCCCAGCGCCACCAGGGAACGGTAATCCAGCCGGCCGGCCGCCGCCAGGACCTCCGCGGGGACGGGAGGGGTCAACATCTTCACAAATTGATTCAGCGGAATGGTTGACACCAGATGCGAACCCTCAATCTCCTTCCGACCGCCGTCGCATTCATAGCTGACGCGAACCAATCCCCCGCGCAACCGTTCGACGCCCACGACCCGGCAGCCGAGTCGTATATCCGCTCCCGCCTTTCGCGCCGCATCGGCAATCGCTTCGGCGATTTCCCCGAACCCCGAATCGGGGTAGTAGGTGGGAAGCATCTCACGCTCGACCAGGGAGGTCCCGTCCGTGTAGCGCCGCTTCAGCAGCATCCGGAGGGTGTTTGCGAAGTTGGTGCGGGTGTGAAAGGGGATCGAACGGGAGGATAAATCGGCGCATGACACCTTCCAGAACTGCTCCGTGTACGGTTTAAAAAAGGTGCGGTACAGATGTTCGCCGAAACTGTTCAGCGCCCATTCTTCCACTGTCTCGTCCCCGCTGTCCGCACGCGCCCGCTTCCGAGGAAACATTTTGCATTTCAAAAAACTCATGGCGGACCGTATCCCGGACCAGATGCCCATCTGGAAAAGAACGCTGAACGCGGTGAGCGGGTAATTGAGGTATTTCCCCCGGTAGTAAAATTTCACCCGCCGCTGGCACGGTTTCAGGGCGCCGTGAAAAAGCGCCAGCACGGTGTTGACAATCTGGGTGTCCTCGGAGAAAAATGAATGGGGTCCGACATCCATGCAGTAGCCGTCCTCGCGGATCGTCTTCGCCAGTCCCCCCACTACTTTGTCCGACTCGAGCACACACACGCCGGCGCCGCATTCGCACGCTCTCCAGGCGAGGCTCAAGCCCGAAACGCCGCCACCTATAACGATAATCTGCGGTCGCATAGTGAAATGGTGTGCCGATGCACAGGGGCCATACGCCACCGCGGTGCGTTCCGCGAAGCGGCATGCCGCTGCACGCGCGCAGACGCCGCTCCGCGACCGGGATGGATAGACCCGTCACCTTATTGTCTCGCATAGAATATCCGATTTTTTCACCGCTGTCCAGCCGCTTCAGGCTGGAATTTCCCCAGTTTTATTTAAAAGGCGGTTCTCACCACGAAGAGCACGAAGAAAGACCAAGTTAATCAGCCTATTCCTCTATCTTCGTGACCTTCGTGTCCTTCGTGGTGAAATGAAGATTATGGACTGTTACAATGTGAAAAAGAAGGAACCACAGAGGGCACTGAGGAATGATCACAGAGGGCACTGAGTATGTTGGAGAGAACACAACAGGAAGAACAGCTTAGTCTCTGTGATCTCTGTGGTTGCTTTCTCTGTGTTCTCTGTGGTTCTTCCGTATCTACCTTCGTGTCCTTCGCGGTAAAAAACGATAATGCAGTTGTGAAATATTTTAACACTGACTCACCCGATATGTTACAAAAGGGGACGGCCAAAAAATGGGGAATGTCCTCGCCTCAGGGCCCTTCTGCCCTGTTTTCTGTTTCCGCGGCGCGCGCACTTGGTGTACAATGAGCACCGCCACGCATCAGACTCTTCGCAAGGCGAAAAGCTCATGGTAACGAATTCATGGTTTCATCGACCGTTGAGAGTGAAAAAGGCGGCCAAAGAGCAGTTCGACAGGTGGGCTGAAGGATATGACAGGAGTATTCTCCAGCGACTGGTCTTCAAGCCGGCGCACGATCTCATCTTCGGCGAAATGAATCTTGACGCCCCTTGCCACATCCTTGACATCGGCTGCGGGACGTGCGTCTTCGGATTCGCGATCGCGGCACAGTCACCCTCCTCACGGATTTTCTGCATGGACCTTTCGCACGAGATGGCCCAGAGGGCGAAGCTGAAGCGGGACCGCTGCCGCGCACTCATGGATAGGGTGGGAATGGTGAAGATCACGATAGCCGATTCCGAGCATCTCCCTTATGCGGACGGCTCCCTTGACTATGTCACCTGCTCAAATTCTTTCCACCACTACCCGCACCAGGAGAAAGTCGTCCGTGAAATGTATCGCGTCCTGAAGCCGGGAGGGAAGGTCATTATCGTGGACGGATGCAAGGATACACTTATAGGCCGTTTCATCTATGATTGCATCGTAAGGATTCTGGAAGGGCACATCCGCCACCTCAGCTCGGGAGAGTTCAGGGCGCTCCTCGCGGGCTGCGGTTTCGGACAGATCCGGCAGAAAACCAGCTACCGGGGGCTGCCCCTTCTTCTCACCGCGGCGGCGAAATAGGTCCCCGAGGGATGCGCTATGAGATATCACGTGCCCCCGAAGAAGCGATGTTTATTACGGATAGTAGTTCCCGTCTATCCATCGTTCAACGTGTATTCCTTCCTTGCCTATAGGACGACGTCTCTCGGGGCAATTTGTGTCGCCAGTTCGGCCCGCGAGGTCGAGGGGTGGGAGGTCGAGGTCATTGATGAGAACAACCTTCGCAGATTTGGCCCTTTGAGCCCCTCCCGCGGCGCAGATCATGAATTGATTCAGAAGCAGAGACCGGCAGATGTCGTGGGATTCTATGGGGGACTCACGAGCACTATTCCCCGCGTGTACGATCTAGCGCGCTTTTACAAGAGCAGAGGGGCCATAACCGTCGCAGGGGGCCAGCACTTTGTGGATGAGACGATACCGGAAGCACTATCGTCGGATATTGACTGCATTGTGCTGGGGGAGGGCGAAGAGACTATAAAGGAGCTCCTGCCTGCTTTCGGGAGTGGCGACGACCTTTGTTCGGTCGCCGGTCTGGTGTACAAGGAAGATGGAGAAATAATCCACACCCCGGTACGGCCGCCGATACGGGACCTTGACGCGCTGCCGTTACCCGATTTTTCTCTGCTGAGGTATGCCAAGGTAACGTTTTTCCCCGTCGGAAGAGTGCGCGGGTGCGGGATGAACTGCGAGTTCTGCACGGTGAAGGGCAGGCCGCGCTACGCTTCTGCCGAGAGGCTGGTTGAGCACGTCGGCAAGATTGTTGAAACGATGGGTGGAAGGGAGTTTTTTATTGTGGATGACTTTTTTGGTCAGGATCGTGATGAAACGCTGCGGCTATGCGCCCTGTTGAAAAATTATCAGGAGCAGATCGGCAGGCGCCTCAGATTCACCGTTCAAATTCGCCTGGATGCGGCAAAAGATACGGAGTTGCTGAGGGCAATGAGAAATGCGGGCATTAATGTTGTCGCTATTGGCTTTGAGTCGCCCATACCCGAGGAACTCAAAGCGATGAATAAGGGCTTGCGCCCGGAGGAGATGGCGAAGTTAAGCACGATGTTTCATCATTTAGGTTTTTTTGTGCATGGCATGTTTATCTTCGGCTATCCCATGAAAGAAGGCGTCACCTTTACGATGTCCGTCGCAGAAAGGGTCACCCATTACAGGAGATTTATAAAGAAGGCACGAATCGATACTATCCAGGTGCTTTTACCCGTTCCCCTGCCTGGCACGGCCTTACGAGAGCGGCTTGCGCGCCAGAACAGAATCTATTCCTGCGACGATCTGGGCTGGGAGTATTACGATGCAGGTTTTCCTCTTTACGAGCCGGATCCTCCTCTTACCGCCGAGGAGATGCAGCGTGTGGTGCGGAGAATTATGGGTCGATATTACAGCGTGAGGTGCTTGTTTATGTTTCTCTTTAATATTTTCACGTTCCCGTATTTGCTTATTTACGTTTTTAGTATCAAATCAGGCTGGAGAAGATGGTATCGGAGATGGCGTAACTACTTTTTCCGGTTTGTCGGCTCGACAATCTTTAGAAAATGGACCTTCCAGTTGCATAGAGGAAGATTTCTGGACCATTTAAAGGAAGCACAACGGAACATTGTTAAACACTGAGCATTCCTCCATCAGAGTCACATGCCGGCCTGGCTGCCGCCGCGGCCTCACCCCGGACGAGTGAACTATGACGCTGTTCTCGAGACCCGACGGGACGCTTCTCACAACCGAGTCGCCTGTGCGCGTGATCATGCCGTACCTCATGCGCGGGCGGAACGAGAGCATCGTTTTCGCCGAGACGCTCTTCGACGTCACCAGGACACTCCCGTGGCTGAAATGCTGGAACGAGGGGAGGCCCGAGGAGGAGCATGCGACGATGTTCCGCCTCTTCCTCTGGGCGTGCGTGAAAACCCTCCACGAGCGGGAAGGGATCAACCGCTTTATCTCGGGAGGGCGGATCTACCAGCGCAACGAGGTATCCATCTCGTTCCCCGCACGGCGTGAGATGCGCAACGGTTCGCCGTTTTTCATCGTGAAGGTCGCCTTCCCGAAAGGGGAGTTATTCGCCGACTGCGTAAAGCGCCTCCGCGGGGTCATCACCGAAGGGCGGTGCGGAAAGGAGCGCCCGTTGGACAAGGAGGTCGCTACAGTCACCAGGCTCCCGGGGTTCCTGATCCGCGCCGGCGTGGCGCTTTTCATGTGGCTCGACCGCCATAACCTCATGCCGGGCTTGATGATCAAAAACGACCCGATGTACGCATCGCTCTTCGCGACGAACATCGGCTCGATGGGGCACGACGCGGTCTTCCACCACCTTTACGAGTACGGGAGCACAAGCATCTTCGCTGTCATCGGGAGGATCGACAAAGCGGTTTTTATCGGCGCGGACGGGAGGCCCGAGGTGCGCGACGGCCTGAAGGTCCGCTGGTCGTTCGACGAGCGGATCAACGACGGGTTCTATTATGCGAAAGCGGTAAAACTCGTGCAGGAGATTGTCGAGGACCCGGGCCGGTCCGTCTCCTGAATATAAAAGGGGCCGGTTCGTCTCTGACTCCATTTCTTGAACAGAAAGAAACTCCATCGGCAACCCCTGCAACAGAAGAGAAGGCCGCTATGAATAAAATAACATGCCCTTTTTGTCGAAACGACTGCACGAACATGCCGGATCACCGGTGAGGACGTAGTTTTCTTATCGCCTCTAAACCGGGGTGGGCGAAACGACATGGATTGCTTCTTTTATGCAGCATTGCACTGGCTGTGGGGTTCGGTGTCTACCCCTTTGTGGTTCCGTTCCTGAATCAAATAGTCGTCAAATGCTTCTATCAGTTTAGGTTGACGTGACGCTATGCGCAGTCCCTTTGCCGCGTGGTATCAGCCGCCTGTGTCGATCCGGACAAAGCTGATGCAGCCGGGATGCACCGCGCAGGTGAGCGGCACCTTTTCTCCTCCGGGAAGGCTCACCTGAATGCGCACCTCGCCCTCGATCTCCTTGCCCTGTGAAGGACCCGCCTTGCCGGCAGGACCCGTCCATCCGAGGAATTGCCCCAACCCGCGTACCAGCGGCACGGGGTTCAGCAGTTGTGTTCGCTCCCGCAGTCCGGTCATCATATCGAGACTCTCGGCGTTCCCCCCACGCTCAAACATCCGGTTTATCCCGGGGATTATCCTGGTAATATCAAGCAGGCGGGCGCGCTCCTTCAGTCCTTCCCATAAGCCGAGGTCTTTGAAGTACCCTATATAGACAATCGTCCCGTTCTCGCTGTTATAATAGCGTCCCGTGACCGTGACATTGTCCGATTGCCCCATCCTGAATGCACTGAGCCTGTTCATCTTAGCGTCGGCGAATGATACTTCGATCATAAACTGTTTGAGCGTGTCGGTATCCCGCTCCAGGTCGCTCCTAATCGCCTTCCAATCGCGCGTGATAAAATTCAGGATGTACGGGTATGCGGGATTCCCCTTGACCATATACGCCGCGCCGTACTTTTTCCCTCCGAGCCCCCATAACCTCTTCTCGGGCACGTGCATGACTTTGAGCGGCACCACCACGCGCCTCGGCAGTGTCTGGCGCTCCACCTCTTCAAGGCGCGGGTGACCGCCGTGTGCATCGTTTACTCTCACACGCGTGTAGGAGTGTCCGCTGAGGTGCGCGGATGGCTGATCCACCATCCCGTCGCCGGCCACGCCGTTCGCGCCCACGATGAAGATCATCTGTAACGGCGAGATGGCGTAGCCCTGCTCCGCGTATTCACGGGCGAGCGCCTCGATTCTCTCCAGCTGCTGGGTTGTTCCCACCTCGTTCTGCTGAATCTGGTAGTATTCCCTTCCGACGATAAAGCGCCTCACAAACGGCATCCACTTCATAAGGTTAATGGCGTCGTTCGCCGATGGTGAGCCGAACAGAGAGGCGGCGGTCGCGATGAGATACGGCTCCACGTCCAGCAGGTCGCGGTACTGCGCGTAGGTGATGTAGAATTGTTTCTCCTTTTCTTTCTCCGCTTCCGACACTATAACGCGCGAGGCTACATGCTCCCGTACTTTCTCGTACCGTTTCGGATAGTGCGGGCTTTTGATCCCCTCGAATTTCTTCATGCCCGGGTACCTGCTCGATGGGTCGACGAGGTACCGCAGGAACTTCTCCAGCTGCGTGTCGAGTGCCTTCTCCATGCGCTCATAGAAGCGCTTGATCGGAGGGCTTTCTTTGAAAGGCTTTTCGTTCTGAACCCTGATGTTCTTCAGTGCAATGAAGTTATCCAGGGCGTTTATCCAATCCTGGAACTCCGGATCCTTCTGGAGCGCGCCCCACTCGGCGCCAAATTCCTTCACTTTGGCTTCGTACTCTTTCTTGAATTCGATAAAAATACGTCTCGAGATCTGTCTCATGACGACGCCGCCCTGACTGAAGCCGATAAGGACGAGCCTTTTCACCGGGGGGACGCCGTGCGCGGCGCGCCGGTCATTTTCGGCCTCAAGCTCGCGGACAATCGCAGGGCCGACGCGCGTCGATGCGATTGAGAGTTCGGGGGAGTAGAGGGCGGCCTTCATGGAAACAGGATCTTCCGGGGTATCATAGGTAATGATGCGGCAGGGGATCCCTTCGGCGGCGAGCATCTCCACCAGGCGGCCGAAATGCTGCTGCTGGGTGATGCGTACGCCCGGGAGGGCCAACCCGGGGATGGCGAGGACGAGCGGAGCATCAGGCGCCAGGTGCGCGGGATAGATGGCATCCTGCGGCGGCATCTTCTGAAGATCAATGGTCGTACATCCCGCGCAAAAGGCAAGGCACACTCCCATGCACGCGCACAGCATCTCGCGTGTGGCATGTGCCCTCAACCTGTCGGGAAGTCCGTGTGCCATAGAGATGGTATTTCTCGAAGAACGCGATTCGCCGGCCTCACGGATGCGGATTGAGCGGTGCGCCGCCCGACCGTCTATGCGGGGTAAACCGCCTCGCAACGGATCGGACGCGCGTTGCCTGCGTCGAGACAGGAACCGCCACGATGATGATGCTGGATACGCGTGGTCAATCCCGCTTCTCCCCGCGAGAACGACGGGGAGGCATTCATTTGCCGACGTGGATGGTGTGAACGTCGCCCAGCACGCCAAACACGCGCAGCAGCCAGAGAACCACCGCAACGACCACCACGATGTTCAAAATGTTCTTGATCTTAGCGTCCATCGGTATGTATGTGTTGACCAGCCACAGCAACACGCCGACGACGATCAGGGTTACCACCAATGTCACTAAATCCATCGCCACCCTCCTTTTTTGCGTTACGTATACTCATACACGATGTCACGCAAGAAAACCTCAGGGCCTCCTTTCTCTTGAACTGCCGGAGTCGAACGATCGCATGACGCTGCGGCGCTGATACAGGAACCCGCTACAGGACCTTTCGACCTTGAAGGATACGCATCACTATCACCACGACCGCGATGACCAACAGCAGGTGAATCAACCCTCCCGCCGTGTACGAGGTAACCAAACCGATCAGCCAGAGTATGATCAAGAGGACAATCAATGTTTCAAGCATTGGGACTTCTCCTTCCGCCGCAACTCGGCGACGAGCCGGATCACATTCCCCGCAGCCTGCTGCGTCCTGACGCTCAGAAGCAGCACTGCGGTCAATTGCGTCCGCCGCATCCCGTAGTCATACTGCGCTTAGTGGGTTATGTCGTGAACCTTATTCCTGGTTGCATCGCTCCCCGCTTCGATATCTTTCCCCGCTCCCTTAATCATCCTGCATCCGGCCATCAAGACCGCGACCAGAAGCAGCACCAGTACGGCAAATGTTCTCATGCCGGCTTCCTCCTTTCTCTCTGTGGGTAGTAGGGCACGGTACCGCCCTCATTGTCCGGTTATTGTCTCAGGAAATGCGCGTGCGGGCCATCGCCCCATTCCCATTTTTATTGATTATTTTCCACCATCCCATTAGCTTAGGCAAGGCATATTTTACGGTGCCCGTCCCTCACGGTTTTGAAGCATATCCTTGAAAACGGTAAAGGATGGGCATCGTAAAATATGCTATATCGCTTCCCATTAAACAGAAAGGCAAATTAAGTTAGAATCAAAATTGCCCCTCAAAGGATGCATTATTACTCAAATTACTCTTCATGCAAATATTATATACAACGTCTACGATTCTGCCACATTCGCGACGAGTTTGATGAGGTAGAGAATAGTCAATAAAAAGCGAAATAAAGCAATGGCTCTCGCGCGCCTTCTCTGAGACAATAGCAGAGGGAAGAAGGTAGCACAGTCTCGGGCGACTGCAACCTTGACGCTCAGGAAACAGCGGTAGCCACACTCACCACACCAGAGCGCCACGCTCGTCCGTTTTGCGAGCGGTTGGCAAGGGAGGAAGGTCATGAACGTACGTCATGTTTCCAAATTGTGCGCGGTCACGGCATTGCTGGCCATTAGCACCGGTTTCGCATTGGGCGGGGCTATTGCCGGCGCACAGCAGGGCCCGGCTGATGTCGAGGAAGGGATGCAGGTGCTCACGCGCGGGCCGGTGCATGAGGCATTTGCGGAACCCCTGAATTTCAATCCTGAACGGGGCATCGTAGTGCCGAAAGAGCCTCCGGGTCCGATCGGGGAAGTGCCGCCTGAACAGAGACCGGAGGGAGCTAACGTCGTGTGGATTCCCGGCTACTGGGCCTGGGATGACGAGGGGAATGATTTCATATGGGTCAGCGGCATCTGGCGCGACCTGCCGCCTGGCCGCCAATGGGTTCCCGGCTATTGGGACGGTACCGCGCACAGTTATCAGTGGATTTCGGGGTACTGGGCGGATGCCTCAATCAGCGAGATTGAATACTTGCCCGAGCCGCCTGAGTCGGTCGAGGTCGGACCCAACATTGCCGCGCCTTCGGCCGATTACAGTTGGGAACCGGGCTGTTGGGTGTGGCAGCGAGGTCGGCTTTGGCATCAAGGTCGCTACGCGTGGCGCCCCGGTTACTGGGCGAGAGTGCAGCCGGATTGGGTTTGGGTCCCCGCACATTACGTCTGGACTCCACGCGGCTACGTCTTCATCGACGGCTACTGGGATTACACTATCGACCGTCGCGGCGTTCTGTTTGCCCCGGTTCATTTCGCCGCGGTTGCATACACACGGCGCGGCTTTTTCTTCTCGCCATCGATTGTGATCAACCTGGCCGAGTTCGTCGACCAACTCTTCGTGCGGCCGCGCACCTGCCACTACTACTTCGGCGACTACTACGCCACCGGCTACCGCGACCTGGGGTTCTACCCGTCGTTTTCGTTCAACTCCAGCCGTTCTGGTTACGATCCTATCTTCGCTCATCGAAGCTGGACGCATCGGCAGGACCGTGAGTGGGAGCACCGCGTCGAGGCGGAGTACCAACACCGGCGCGATCACGAGGAGGCCCGGCCGCCGCGCACACTGGCGGCAGAGACAAGACTCAGCACGAGCAGGGTGAAGTCCACGGAGGAGAGGCGGGCGGTTGCCGTGCCACTCGACCGACTGGCGAAGATAAAAGACAGTCCGGTACGATTCAAGCCGATGGCCAAGGAAGAGAGGCAAAAGCTCGCACGCAATGGGCAGGAGATCCAGAAGTTCCTCCAGAAGCGGAAAACGCTGGAAACCAAAGAGGTTCGTCCGCCGGGCGAAACGCGTTTCACTGGGGCCAAGCCGTCAAGAGAGAGACTTTCCATATCTCCGATCGTGGCGAAGCCGGCCAAGCAGCTAAGTAAGGGCCAGGCTCCGCCAAAAAGACATAAGGTTCCCAAGCCGGATTTTAAGGTCGAGCCCAAGCCGAAGAAGGGCGGCGGCAAACCCGAGTCGCGGGGGAGAGAGCCTGAGGAGAAGTCCAAAGGCGAGCCGCAACAATTGCCAAAGGGCGCATCCAAAGAGAAGCACAAAGGTGAATCGCGAGGAAAAGCCAAGGGTGAGCCCGAAAAATAGCCCGAAAAGTAGAAACGAGAGAATCAGAGGAAAAAGTCTGCGAGAAATGTATCTCATCGTCGTCTCTTGGATGCATTCCCCCAGAAACTCCCTCATCGACGGCAAGCTCACATTTGACTGCTACCTGACCATATTATACCGAAATACTCTTAATGTCATGTAAATTTCCGAACGACAAGGGTGACATTGTGGCCCCCAAACGCAAAGGAGTTGGAAATCGCGATATTAACTTCGCATTCTCGAGCGACATTAGGAACATATTCCAAATCGCACTCCGGGTCCGGATACTCATAATTTATCGTTGGGGGGATAATACCTTCTTTGACCGTAAGGATTGTGCTGATCAGCTCGACCCCGCCAGCGGCGCCTTGCAGATGACCTAGCATCGATTTATTCGAGCTTATGGCAAGTTTTCTTGCATGGCGACCAAATGCATTTTTTATGGCCATGCTTTCAAGCTTGTCGTTCAATCTGGTGGATGTACCATGAGCGTTCACATAATCGACATCTCCCGGGTTAACAGCAGCTTTACGCATCGCCTCTATCATGCAGGCTACCGCCCCTTCTCCCCCGGGGGCCGGGACGGTCATATGGTAAGCATCCGTGCTCGATCCATAGCCAATAAGCTCTGCATAAATGTTCGCCCCACGCCGTTTCGCATGCTCCAGCTCTTCCAAAATGACTATGCCTGCTCCCTCTGACAGCACGAATCCATCCCTTTCTCTGTCAAAAGGCCTGCTGGCCTTCTCTGGTGAATCATTCCGCTTTGTTGAAAGGGCCTTCATGGCGCAAAAGCCGGCATAACTAAGAGGGGTGATCGCCGCTTCAGCACCACCAGATATCACGACATCGGCCTCTCCATAACTGATCCTAAACCAGGCCTCCCCTATGGAATGAGCTGCTGATGAGCAGCCGCTCACAATGGAATACGCCGGCCCTTTCAGCTTAAGATGCATCGCTATCATCGCAGGAGCCATATTTACGAGGATCATCGGGATGAAAAACGGAGAGATTCGCCGAGGCCCGTTGGTCACCATCAGACCGTGTTGCTTCTCAATCGTACTAATTCCGCCGATTGCGGATCCTACCGAAACTGCGATCCTTTGCGGCTCCTCCCTTTCCAGGTCAAGGCCGGCGTCCTCCACCGCCATTTTTGAGGCGGAAACCGCGAATTGCGCGAAACGGTCCATCCTCTTCGCTTCTTTTGGACTTATCCATTGGCTTGGATCAAACCCTTTTACCTCACCGCCAATCTGGGCGGGGTGAAGGCTTGTGTCAAAAGCTGTCACACGGCTGATACCGCTCCTCCCATTGCAGAGCGCACCCCACATCTCGCTTACATTGTTACCGTTGGGTGCAAGAACACCCATGCCTGTGATAACGACTCGCTTCATAGTCTCCCTGTATGCCATACTATCCCCCCGTGGCCCTCTGGGTCTCCGGGTCTCGGCAAGCCCCATACGTGCGCCTGCGTCCTCGAGCTGGCCCCCCTGCTCCCCGCCGATCCCCACGGGGAGCCGGGGAGCCAAAATTAAGAAAAGGAGCCATAACGGCTCCTTTTCTTATTTTGGGACTGAGCGCAAAGCGAGTTTCCTACATGGAAATCCGGGCGCAGTCGAGGGATCTTGAAGTCCCTTCCGGCACATGTCAGTCAATAGTCACGGCCTGCCCATGATTTAGTGTTGGCTGCTTTCACACGACAGCCAGCAGGAAGAGGGCATTGCGCGGCCCGGTTCCCTTGCTCAGCCCTTTACGACAACCGTCGTAGTCGCGATAGCGATCGCGTTCCCCTCCTTCGGCGCTGCCCCTGCGGGGAGCACCGCCATGACCACGGTCCAGACGCCCGTCTGCACATTGGCACAGACGACGTGGGTCAAGAGGTCGCGGCACTTGCAGGTGGCCGGGTTGATTATCCCGCGCGCGTAGGGATGGATGCCCGGCGCGATGCCGTCCGGGGATATCGCCGAAAACACGACGCCCGTGGGGCTCATTAGCACGAGGTAGACGTCCACCGCCTGGCCGCCGAACGCGGGGATGCAGCCGAAGAACTTCAGTTCCTGCCCGGGGGAAACCACCTGGGTGCTCAGGCTCAGCACCGCCTCGTCGCATGCGCTGGGAGTGGCGGTGGCCGTCGGGGTCGGCGTGGGCCCGGTCGGCGTCGGTGTCGGGGCCGGGGCGGCGCAGCCGGAGATGGTGTTGCCGTCCGTCGTCAAAGAGCTATTGAGCGATATGATTCGGCCGTTAACGGTTGCGCCGGAGACCAGGGTGACATCGCGCGACGCAATGAGAGTTCCTACAAACGTACTGTTTAAAGCGATGGTCACGTCTCGGCCGATCTGCCAAAACACATTGCAGGGTTGTGCATTGCCGGCCATGATCACCGAGCCAGTGAACGTCATGTCGCGCCCAATCTGGAAAACCCAGATATCACCGGAGGCGCCGCTGAGAGTGAGCGTTCCAGTAAACGTAGTATCGGAGGCTTCAGTCCACACACCCGGCCCCAGACTCACAGCACCGCCCCACACACCACTGGACGGCAGGACAGCCATATTGTTGAAAGCACTCAAGGCATCGGCCTGAGCAGTCGCGGCCAGAGAAAGTGGACCAAAATACTGCGTGCCTCCCACCGTCCAAGGACCGGTTCTCGAGATCTCGAGACCCGGGCTGAGGCCCAGATCTCCAGAGACGGTGGTACCGGGGCCGGCGGCGCTCATCGACAAGGCAGCCAAAACCGAGAAACTTGCCGCGGCACCCAGTGATGGCGCAGTCGCCATACGTATCGCGGGCGAAAACTCTATGTCGTTCCCGGTTTGATGACTCCACGCCAGAGACAGTATGGCGGCGCCGGCAAGGACCAAGATGCAGGATGCGATTGCAACACCGATTACTTTGGGTTTCATAATCCCCTCCCCTGTTTAAAAGAAATACTACTGATGTAGTGACGCTTTGCCACATAAGCCTACCAAAGATTTTGAAAAAGCAAAAGCTTATTTGCCCTATGCCTTATTTGCCTATGCCTGTACTAATGACATGTTAGCCATTCTTGGTGGGAAGGGGTATCACAGGGGGGACTAACAGTGACCTGCCCCCATTTATAGTGGCACCAGGGACTAGACTCTCCCACAACTACCGGCAATGTTTTTAGAAGGCAGGTCATGGGTTCTACGCAGTGGCGGGATTTGGAGTCAATTCGTACAACATCCCTGTTCTGACGGCTCGCTGGCTGTATGAGGGAGCGAGACAGGGAGCCAGAGAAATGCAGCGGGTGGGGCTGACAGCGTGAGGCGCGCTCACTGCCGGGAGTGTGAAGGATGGCGACATAAGCGTTGTTGCGTCCCCCTATGGCTGCCGCATTCACTTGACCTGCTAACAGAACCGCAAAATCAGTGTGTCTGAATAGGCAGCTTAATCCCCGATTTACTTTTCAACTTTAATCAACCAAGCCAATTTGGAAACTCGATCACCGCTCGGCTGACTTTTTTGGCTACCTGAATCTATGTTTTTTGCACCCGGATTAGTTTTGAAACCCTACGCCCGCCATTTTGTTAAAAACATTGACTGAGGTGATAAAAGGAGTATAATTATAACAGTGCAGCGGCAGTCATAGGGCAGAACTAACCGCAAGGTGTTCAGCTTTGCACCTTGCGTTTTTTTATCTGTGCGTCGCTATTTCAGCGAGCAGGGTGTGTGCCATGAGACCTATAAATAAAATTCGTAACGTGGCGATCATCGCCCATATCGATCACGGGAAAACCACGCTGATCGATGCCATTTTCCGCGCCGCAGGTGTGTTCAGGGAGAACGCCCGTGTCGAAGAGCGGGTGATGGACAACTATGAGCTCGAGCGCGAGCGCGGCATTACCATCCGTGCCAAGCACTGCACCGTCGAGTGGAAAGGGTATTTGATTAATATCATTGACACCCCCGGCCACGCAGATTTTTCAGGGGAGGTTGAACGCGTGCTTTCAATGGTGGATGCCGTGCTGCTGGTGGTTGATGCCAATGAAGGCCCGATGCCACAGACCCGCTATGTGCTCATGCGGGCGCTGCGCCTGGGGCTGAAAACGATCGTGGTAATTAATAAAGTTGACCGGCAGCATGCGGATCCTCTGAGGGCACTCAACAGTACTTTTGATCTATTTGTCGAACTCGGAGCAACCGACGCTCAGGCCGATTTTTTCGCTGTATTCGGATCGGGGCTTCAGGGATGGTTCGTGCACGATGTGGAGAAGGATGAACGGAAAGGGATGGAGGCGCTGTTTGACGCGGTGATCCGGCATGTCCCCCCTCCCAAGGCTGATCGCAATGCACCGTTCCTCATGCAGATCAGCACCCTGGCCTGGAACGATTATTTCGGCCGGATAGGATGCGGCCGCGTGCTCCAGGGGGTTCATCGGCTGGGTGAGGAACTGGTGCGGACCACCACCCGCCGGAAAGCGGCAGGCCCGCTCCATACACACGATGCGGGACATTCTGACGCGTGGGAGGTAACCGGCGTACATCCGGTAACATCGACTCATTTGTTGATCACGAGAGGTTTGGAGCGACAGGAGGTGGAGGAAGTTTCGGCCGGTGACATTGTCTGGATCGCGGGGCCAGGGGATCTCACCATCGGCGACACGCTCTCCTCGCCAGCTTTGGAGAATTCTTCCCTGCCGCCGCTTGAGATCGGCGAACCTACGGTTTCCATGTTCCTCCTCGTGAACAACGGCCCGTTTGCCGGCGAAGAGGGATGCGCGGTGACCATGCGCCAGATCATGGAGCGCCTTGAGCGAGAGCGCCGCGTAAATGTTTCACTGCGGGTAGAGGCATCGCATCGGCATGACTGTGTGAAGATTTCCGGCAGGGGGGAACTGCACCTCGCCATATTAATAGAGGAGATGCGGCGTGAGGGGATGGAATTGTGCATCACCCGCCCCGAGGTAATCACCACCGTCGATGCGAACGGAAATATCCTCGAGCCTATGGAGCAGCTCATCATCGATATTCCTGGTGAATTCCAGGGTGTGGTGCTCGAGAAGGTAGCATGCCGCCGCGGCGAGCTTACCGGCCGTAATGATTCGGGACGCGGGCTGGTGCGTATCGAATTCCGGATACCCACGCGCGGACTCATCGGCTATCGCGGCGGGTTCATGACGGATACGCGCGGCCTCGGGATTATGTCATCGCGGTTTATCGGGTACGGCCCATGGTGCGGTGAAGTGGTTTCGCGGAACCGTGGCTCGATGGTCAGCATGGAGACAGGGCCTGCAACGTCGTACTCCCTGGAAAATTTGCAATCCCGCGGAGTCATGTTCATTGATCCGACGGAGCGGGTGTATGACGGCATGGTCGTCGGTGAGCACTCCCGGCCTGATGACCTTCCCTGCAATCCTGTAAAACGGAAAAGACTCACCAATATACGTTCCTCGACAAAGGAGCTCGATGAGGGGCTCAAGGCCTCGCGCAGGCTTACACTCGAGTCCGCAATTGAATGGATAGCCCGGGATGAACTTGTAGAAGTTACCCCGCGCTCGATCCGCGTCCGGAAGGCGATACTCGACGCGGAGGAGAGAAAAAAGGCGGAGCGACAAACCACCGCCGTGATCCAGCAGTAATATCCCGTTGAGCGGCCTGGTTCGCATGCTGACCGCCATTACTACAGGGGGAAGAGAGAAGGGTGAAGGGAGAAGCAAAAAAAGTAGGTTCTCTTTCATTTTATGTGGGGTATAGACGCGCGTTTTTAATATGTCCGAAAGGTGCATCAATGGACTATTCCCCTTCCCCCCTTGTGGGGGAAGGTCAGGATGGGGGGTATTCACTGCCCCCCCACCCCGCCTTAGGCGGGCAAGCTTAATCCCTGCCTGCCGGAGGCAGGCTCCCCCGCGAGTGGGGAGGATAGTCTCTTTTACCCACATAAGATGAAAGAGAGCCAAAAAGTACACAGCGTGTACAAAATTGTTAGCTGATCTTTAAAATAATAGTTTGTAATTTACTGAATGTCTTAGGCTTATATAATAGACCTCAATAAATTAACGCTTACTCAGCGTTAAGGAGCACCTATTAAGCATAAAAAGCGATGCCTGCGCTGGCTAAAAGCCGGAGTTACCCACAATCGCCCTCGCCTCGCCGAGCTTTGCTAAGAAGCGCTCGGCATCGGGCTCATATGGATAACTCCTCTTGGTGAAATTGGAGCCAAGAACATAGTTTATCTAAGCTGAGCAGCTAACAAAATCGTATACGCTGCCAAAAGTATGACTTTTTGCCCTTTTCCCTTATCGCTAATCCCTGATCCCTTCTACTCCCTGCCCCTTATCCCTGCAGTTTAGGCCTCTTTATCTCCTCCCCCCTGGTTGAGGAAGACATAACAGGAAGGATGTATGGAACCCCACGGGCAAGCCCGTGGTTCCTCCATCACTTCGGCGGGATCCGCCGAAGCATACCCGACTACGCTCAACATGCCTACCAGCAAGCTACGTCGGGTTATCCGCTCGCATTCATCCACGCCTGCGTGCGCCCCGTCGCTGACTGCGTCAGCCGAAGGCGACTTCGTCAGCCGTAGGCTGAAGCTCTGGAGCGTAGGCGACCAAAACGCACTCCGGCGTGCAGGCACGGCTAAAGCCATGGTTTTCTGCGCAGGCGGACAAAAGGAGTTTTGCCGAAAAGCGTGCGCCACTTACTCAATCGTACCTAAAGCCCCGTTGACGCTTGAAGTCCGTGTATGCCGTGCAGTCCATACGGCTGTTGCCCCTGTATGAGAGATTGCCCACCAGGCTGATCAGCGGCTTGCGGCGTTGGCATACGTTGCTGCACATCCTGCGCAGGATACGCGGCATGGAATAGAAGTTCTGGTTGCAGGAGATCATTTCCCGGATGACGCCGTCCAGCGACAAATGCTTATACCGGGCCACCGGGAAGGTCAGCGTGTAGTATTTCCAGTCTTCCGGGAACGCATCGAGGGCGATGCGGCCCTCCACTTTCATCTGATCCCACAGGCGCGTGCCGGGCAAGGGCGTCAGGAACAGCGCGTTGAGATTGTCCACGCCGTACTGGCTGGCCGCCTCGGCGATACATGTGCCGATGCCCGGTTCGTCTATGTCCAAGCCGATGATAAAGGAACCCACGACCAGAATGCGGTGCCGCTGTATGCGCCGGACGGAGGCGCGGAAGTCCCGGCCCTTCAGAAGATTGAATTTCTTGCCGAGCTCACGAAGCCCTTCCGGCGCGGGGGATTCAAAACCGATGAAGACGCCTCTGCACCCGGCCTTCGCGGCCAACGCCAGGAGTTCTTCGTCATCGGCGAAGTTAATGGTGGCCTGGGCAACCCATTCCTTTCGCAGGTTCGCCTTGGCCAGGGCGCGGAACAGGTCCTTGGCGCGGGCGATGTGTTCGGGGCGCGTGCCGATGAGGTTGTCGTCCACCACCAGAACATGTTTCTCGCGGATCAACTGGAATTCCCGCACGACATCCGGAATGGGTCGCTGCCGGTAGTGGGCCCCATTGAACGCCGTCACGCTGCAAAAGCTGCAATTCAATGGACAGCCGCGCGTGGTCTGAATGGCCCCGAAGGCATATCCCGTGGCCAGCAGATCATGGCGGGCGAGCGGGACATCGCTGATCCTGGCGTGCCCTCCGTCATACCGGCGCTTCAGGCTGCCATGCCGGGCATCCTCCAGGACCTGCGGCCAGATGCCCTCGGCTTCTCCCGTGACAACCGAGTCCACACGCTCCATGACCTCGTCCAGGCACATGGTTGCGTGAATGCCGCCCATGACCACGGGCACGCCCAGACGCCGGAACTGAGCGGCCGCTTCATAGGCGCGGTTCGCCTGCGAGGTGAAAGCGGTAATGCCTACCAGGTCCGGCCGGGGCATGGCCGGATAGTCCGGCGCGCCGAGGTTCTCGTCCACGATCGAGATTTCCCACTCCGGTGAGGTCAGTCCCGCGAGAACCATAAGGCTGAGCGGTTTCCACACGCGGTAACGGTTCCAGCGGCTCTCCTTGACTTTGACCATGCTGACGAGAGGGTTGGAGGGGTTGATCAGATACAGTCGCATGGCGTGCATTCACTCATGGCTGGGGGTTTGCTTTTCCTCATCCCATTCTTCGATGCTGGTCTAATGAAAGAACCCGGCGGCCCGCTGCCGCCTGACGTATAGTATATATAGTTTCCGTAATGGGCAAAAGGGAATTCGCTGAAGGGAATTCGCTGAATAGTTTGTATTTGTATTGGGTCCATGATATTATTTGTTATCATGTGCTAAAGTTTATAGAATGGATCTTCAATGACGTGCTGAATGGTCGCAGTTAATGTATGCAGGGAAAAAGGGGAGGTGAGTGATGAGGAAAGTCATTCTGGGCATCATGGTTGTCCTCATGGTGGTAATTATGTCCGGGTGCATCAAATTATTTTCGAAGTGACGCTATTTGCAGTGAGGTGCTGAAGCTATTGTTTCTCACCCACCATTAGATAAAGGAGGTGCGTATGGCATCACGTACGCTGATGGCATTGTTGCTGATCCTCTCTATCGCCGTGTGGTGTTCTCTGAGGCCGTCGCCCGTTCGGGCGCAGGGACCTCAATACGGGCAGGATCTCAAAGAGGCAGGGAAGGATTTAGGAAAGGCGAACAAGGAAGCATTCAAACCGAGCGATGGCAAGGATCGCAACCTTGGCCAGCAGATAGGTCACGCCGGAAAAGAGTCCGGCAAGGGAACCGGCCGCTTTTTCAAGGATTTCGGCAGATCAACAAAGCGCTTTTTCAAAAAAATCTTCACCGGGAAAGATTGAACGGACGCCGGTTGTTGTCTGCACACGCGCGCACCATTACGAGGGGGGATAAAAATCCCCCCTTGTTTTTTGAAGAGAGCACATGGTAACGTAAAATCTTCTGGATTTTTTATCTTTCTCTCGTAAGTGGAGCAGATATGACGAAACGACCCGGTTTTTATTCTTGTGAGATTTTCCCAAAATATGATATAAGTGCTTCGTGAACATAAGGCGATGAGGTTCGCCGAAGATTGCCCTCAATGCATAAGAGGGGGCTGATGACCTCTACCGAATAGACCGGTAGAGGTTTTTTATTTATAGGCATTTGGCAATAATCAAGCTATCTATCCTATTGGGAGAGGGGAGAAATGATATGTCAGCGATCAAAAAGATAACGGCACGGGAGATTCTCGACTCCAGGGGGAATCCTACTATTGAGGTGGATGTCCTCTTAGATAACGGGATTATGGGGAGGGCAGCGGTTCCTTCAGGCGCATCTACAGGGAGTCGCGAGGCGGTTGAGCTGAGGGATGGGGACAAGAAACGCTTTTCAGGCAAGGGTGTATTGAGGGCGGTTGATAACGTCAACATGAAGATCAGCCCCCTACTCATCGGAAAGGACCCTTGGCAACAGGAGGTTATAGACAAGTTGATGATAGAGATGGACGGCACCGATAATAAGGCACGCCTTGGGGCGAACGCAATCCTGGGTGTGTCCATAGCAGTCGCCAAAGCTGCCGCTCTCGATGCAGGTCTGCCTGTTTATAAATATCTCGGCGGAGACAGCGCCGTGCGGTTGCCTATCCCTTTCCTGAATATTTTGAACGGCGGCAAACATGCGGATAATAATGTGGATATCCAAGAGTTCATGATCGCTCCTGTTGGAGCATCTTCATTCAGAGAGGCTTTGCGTTACGCCGCCGAAGTCTATCATAGTCTCAAGGCTATTCTGAAATCGACGGGGTTGAACACATCTGTCGGCGATGAAGGAGGCTTTGCTCCCAACCTCTCGCTCAATCAAGAGGCGCTCGAGTTCATCATCGCTGCTATAGATAAGGCGGGCTACGCTCTGGGGAAAGACATCGCAATTATCCTCGACCCAGCCGCAAGCGAGTTCTACAAGGACGGGAAATACATCTTGAAAGCTGACAACAAGGCATTATCCTCTCAAGAGATGGTGGCGTACTACCAGGATTTGGTCTCTAACTATCCGATCATTTCCATTGAAGACGCCCTGGCTGAAAACGATTGGGAAGGATGGAAAATACTCACCCAGGCTTTGGGAAATAGTATTCAGCTAACCGGCGATGACATTTTCGTCACAAATCCGAGAATCCTTGGAGAGGGGATACGTCAGGGTATTGCCAATTCAGTGCTCATTAAATTGAACCAAATCGGCACGGTAACTGAAACCCTTGAGACTGTGAATATGGCAAAGAAAGCAGGTTATACCTGTGTATTCTCCCATCGTTCCGGAGAGACCGAGGACTCATTTCTCGCAGATATCACCGTTGCCACCAATGCCGGCCAGCTTAAAACCGGGGCTCCTGCAAGGTCGGAAAGATTAGCCAAATACAATCAGTTATTGCGAATTGAAGAAGAATTGGGGAATAAAGCGGTATTTAAAGGAATTCTTAAAGAGCATGAAATTAACAGAACCACAGATTAATTCTTTAAGAATAGTATTGCTTATACTGGAGAAGAGATTGGATGAAATAGGCGAACTGTGTGGAATTAGTGAGAAACAGGGTGTTCTCTATATGATAAAGAATAGTCTCAATGCACAAGAAGCCAAACAAGTAAAAGACAAAATTGCCGAGATAAAAAGAGTTATAGCACGGCTGGCAAAGCAATTGAATCTAGAGAAACAAAAGAGTGATATAAAAAACATAATAGCCGGTTCGCTTTCTTTGTCATGGGAAGACCTGTGTTCTGTTGATAGTAAAGGAATGAAGAATTACGGCAGGGTGGATGAATCAGTAAAAACAGAATTAGATCCTGTCATAAATCAATTGATTAGATCTGTAAACAAAATTAAAGATTTGACGAAATTGAAAAAATAGTTGATTTAGCCTTTTTGAACAGGGGAATCTGTTGTAGATGAATGAACTAGCAAATAGCTTAAATAGATAATGCGATGAGGCTCGCGCAACGCCTTTCAAGAGGCTGATAGCTTCTACTGGGGAAACCGGGTAGGAGCTATTTTTTATAGGGTTACTACTATATTGAAAAAATGGCTGAATAAAAATGTAATCGGCATGGGTGCGGCAAGTTTTTTTAGCGACTTCTGCCATGAAATGGCCACGGCTATCCTGCCGGCATTTCTCGCAAGCATAGGCGCTTCCGCTGCACTTTTAGGAACGATAGAAGGAATTGCGGATGCTGTTTCGTCATTTGCAAAACTCGGAGCCGGATACTATTCCGATAAGAAAGGAATACGGAAATCCATTGCTGTATTAGGTTATTTCTTAACCGCTCTGGGAAAGGTTTCTTTTGCCCTGGCGGTTATCTGGCCTCAGGTTCTACTGGGAAGAATCATTGCCTGGTTTGGCCGCGGCATAAGAAATCCTGTGCGTGATGCAATGCTGTCAGGATCTGTCGAGATACAGGATTCCGGCAAGGCTTTTGGATTTCACAGGGCGATGGATACCCTGGGCGCTGTTTTAGGGCCTTTAGCAGCATTTTTGCTCATTGCCAGATTTAATTATCGGCAGATATTCTGGCTTACCCTTATTCCGGGGCTTCTATCCGTTGCCGCGTTTTTATTCTTAGTAAAAGAGGTTGCCGAGAAGCCCGCCCCTCACCTCAGGTTTTTCCCGACTTTGAGCCAGCTTCCCAAGAAATTCAAGCTTTATTTAGCTGGGGTGGGCGTTTTTGGAATCGGCGATTTTGCCCATACACTGCTCATATTGATGGCAGCTCAGGTCTTAACGCCTATTTACGGGTCTCGGATAGCAACTTCATCTGCGATTGTGCTTTATATATTGCACAACGTGTTTTATGCCGCAATAGCTTTTCCTATAGGGTATACCGGCGATTTCTTTAGCAAGAAAAAGATGCTGTCTTTAGGTTATCTATTGTCGGCGATTATGTGCATGGGATTCGTATTTATCGTGCCTAAATTCTGGTATCTGGCTGTCTTATTCGTCCTGGGTGGTATGTATATCGCTTCTGAAGACGTCCTCGAGGGAGCGATAGCCGCAGAGCTTTTGCCCGATAATGTAAAAGGAACGGGTTACGGCGCATTGGCAACAATTAACGGAATCGGCGATTTTGTCTCGAGTATAGTCGTGGGATTTTTATGGGTCCATGTTTCTCCGACAGCAGGATTCTTATATGCAGGCATTTTGAGTATTTTGGGCGCCATCATTATATGGGAGTTGAAGTAGATGGAAGAAATAAAAAGTGCGAGCGAGAAGATCGCCGGATCCCTTTCTTCGGGAAGATGTCCTGTATGCGCAATGCTGCGGCAGGACGAATTTGATATTTTATGCGAATGGGTGGGCAAGAGCGACGATAAATACAACGGGTCAAATTTTCGTGACAGGTTATTGGCCTCGAACGGATTCTGTAATTACCACTTTTGGGAATTTGAGAGGATAAGTAGTCATTATGGTAGTGCCAGAGTGGCCTCGGGATTATTAGAGCAATTGATTCGAACCTTGCGAACCGGTAAACGCGAGAATCTGGCCGTGGCGCTCAAGGAACGTGGGCCCACGGGTGCGTCCCGGTGCCCGCTATGCTTTGATTTGGAGCAGAAGGAGATCGGGTACCTCAGGGAATTAGAAATGATGTTAAGGGAAGATATGTATAAGACGATGTATTTAGAGGGCTGCGGTCTTTGCATACCGCACTTCATCAAGTTCTTGGATTATGCGAGGAACGATTCAGTTGTGGAATTCCTGTTTCAGTCGGAGAATAGTCAAACGGATAAAATCAGAGCAAGCGCTATGAATTTCATATCTAAGCGAGCACCTCATCGTCGAGGGGAGCAGACCGAAGATGAAAAGAAGTCTTACTTCAGGGCTATCGAAAAATTAGTAGGCAGGCGGGGAGTTTAATTTAAAATGGATGTTTTGATAGGCAGAGAGGATGAGAGAGCATTGCTCGAGAGGCTTGTGACTCAAAGAAAGAACATACTTATCTATGGAGAAAAGGGCGTGGGGAAGACGACCATTCTTCGCAATTTAATAAATAGGGGTCAATTGGGCAGCGCTATTGTGCATGAGGACTATGACCGGTAAGAAGATCAGATATCCCCTGGAACAGTGGGGGGCGTCCGGAAGGGGCGACTGGGTTTTCACAGTGGCGCACCCCTCGGGGCTTGTCGGCGCCCACGCGCGGTTGATTGACCGCGCGCTCAGGGATGCGGAGCGCGTTGACTACTGCATTTACGCCCCTCGCGTGACGGCGACCAGGACTCCCTTCGGTCTCGAGGCCGAAGAATCATCGTGCGGAGTCTGCGTTACCGACCACAGGTTTATTATCTCAAGGAATCTGCATCGGGAGGGCAGTCCGCCGACGGTTTCCTCCATCGATTTTAACGATATTCTCTGGTGCCACCTGGGAAGCGCGATGCTCCTGAGCTGGTTATCTCTTGTATATATTCAGGAGGGGGGAGTGCAGAGGCGCACCATTCTTTTCGGCTCCAATGGGAAACACCACTTTGAAAAGGCGCTCCGCGTGTATAAAAAGCAGTGCCGTTCGTTCGGGATAAGTGATGATACGGTTTGCCCGTCCTCTCCTGGGCGATTTCTGCATTCTGTTTCAAACAAGGTGCACCGCAATTATCTGAAGACGCTTATCACATCAAACGAGATGTGCATGCTATCATTCCCCGCGCACTATATCTGGGGTTTTACGAATGCGAAGAGATTCATGCGCGGGAGAGAACCTCAGGCATACACAGCGAGCAAGGCCACTGTGCTTCTCACGACAAAAGCGCTTCTGTTGGCCAGGGACGCGGCGGAGGAGACCATACGCATCAGGGTAGATGTTCTGAATATATCGCTGGATAAGATTCGATCTGTTGATGTCGAATACGTAAGTCACGGAGAATGCCGTGCAGAAAAAATACATATCCTGTTCAATCGGGAGGCAAAGGATGCACACATGGACATTCTGTTGCTTTGCAGTGACGACGCTGTCATGCAGTGTGTGAACACTATCCGCCAATTGCGCGCGGAGAACTAAAACGGAAGCTCTCAAGCGCACCTTTTACTTTTGTAGAGAGGGAAATCGGGACTGAGATAAAGGAAATTATCAAGATGAAGATAGATATGGCCCCGCTATTGATTGGTTTATTGGTGTTTATTGCAAGCTTGATTTCTCTGGAGCTTAAATTATCGGTGGCGATCATAGAGATCTTGCTTGGGGCGGCTGCGGGATTGTGCGGGCTCAAGGCAGAAGAGTGGATGCTTTATTTGGCGAGCTTCGGAGGTATTGTATTAACATACCTTGCGGGGACGGAGATAGACACCCGCCTCATGAAGGAAAAGTTCAAGGAAAGCTTTCTCATTGGCACTCTCTCTTTCATCCTCCCGTTTCTAGGAATAGCTCTTTATGCGTATTATGCTGCACATTGGACGCTGAAAGCTTCGTTGATCGCGGGCACCGCCCTGTCCACAACGTCCCTCGCGGTAGTGTATTCGGTACTTGTTGAAACAGGATTATCAAAAACCGAGATCGGAAAATTGCTCATGGCGGCGACTTTTATCACCGATATGGGAACCGCGCTCCTGATGAGCATCCTTTTCATCAAACCGACGCTCTATACCCTTATTTTTATTTCAATATCCCTTAACGTGATATTCCTGGTGGACAAATTTTCTCTCCACATCCTGCGGAATCCCCGCTTTGCGAATAAGGTGATCGAGCCTGAAATCAAATATATTTTCCTTATTCTGCTCACTTTTATGTTTTTCGCTCAGATCGGAGAAGGGCATGCGGTGTTGCCGGCATTTGTGCTAGGGCTGGTGATGTCAAAGCACTTCACGGATCAGCGGGAGACAAAGGTGGTGAAACACAGGTTGCGTATCGTTGCATACGCGATCATAACGCCCATCTTCTTTATTGTAGGAGGTTTGAAAGTATCCGTGCCCATGATTATTGCCGCATTCGGGCTTTTTGCGATATTCTTTGCTATCAAAATAATCACTAAATTCTTAGGCGTCTATTTTCTGGCTAAAAAATATATTCCACAGGGCAGTATGTACACTACGCTTCTCATGAGCACCGGCCTCACATTCGGGACCATAGCAAGCGTATTCGGGTTAACCTCCGGCATAATAAATCAGACGCAGTACTCAATCCTCGTAGGGGTGGTTATCGCGAGCGCGGTGATCCCGACCTTTATTGCCCAGAAATGGTTTATGCCGGTCACAGAGGAGGACTTATCGGATTCAGACAATGGTGACTAGAAGATTGATCGTCGCTCCATTTTGATATGCCATATATTATGAGCGCCCAAAATTAGCTTAACCGCGCAAATCAAAGAAGTCCGAAAAGTCCGATTCGAGACGGGACGAGATGGTTTTTGGAAATGCCTTTGAGAAACAGGTCCCAATAGCAATTTTCCTGTCCGGGGGATATCCGCGGAAAAGTTCCGAGATCATAGATAAATCAATCAGGAATCGTCTTAAAATAACAAAGGATAAGGATCTCCATAAAGATGCCAATGAACAATAGCAAATACCGTCCAGTTCTAATAGTAATGCTCTCACTCATGCTCGGGTGCTCCGCAGTCGCCTCGTGTGCTGCAGATGCGCCCCGGTTCAGTTTTGCCGTTCTAGCCGATCCCAGGTGGTATAAGGAGACCTGGAAGAACGCGCTCACAGAAATACGCGATATGAGGGCTAATCCCGCCGCGTTATTCACGCGTCCCGAGCTTATCGTCGTGGTGGGCGACATGGACCCTATAGACAAGAGGTATGGGGACTATCAAGAAGTCTTCGCGAGGTCTCAGCAGAAGCCTCCGTTCCTCCCAGTCATAGGGAACCACGATGTCGACGAGGAGGATTTATCCTATATCAGCGCTGTCATCATCCCTGCCATTCCTGGTGTCGTGCGGAGACATCCATCATCCTGCGATTACTATGTTGATTACAAGAATGTGCGCGTCATCGCCTTGGATGCATACACGGAGCTCGGAAGAAATGGGGTCATCTATAACACGGGGATGAAATGGACGGAGCAAGTGATAAATTCCGCGCCCGTGGGCATTGACCACATATTCATCTGTTTTCATGAACCCGCATTTCCCCGGTACCGGCATATCTCCATGTCATTCGACAAGTCGCCGGAGGACAGGAATGCATTCTGGAATATGCTCGTCAGACACAGCGACCGGGTGCGTGCCACCTTTGTCGCCCACGACCACTATCATAACCGCATGCGGGTGAAAGACCCATCGGGTTCTGCCGCGAACGATGCATTGAAGTTCCCTGATGAGGCCGGGGGGATTTACCAGGTGGACTGCGGGGCAGCGGGGATGGGTTCGGTGAATACCGTCGTCCTGATCCAGGTTAATGGCAAGGCTCTCTCGTTCAGAGTGATTCAGGCGGAGAATGGGAGGGGAAAGCCCTTTTCGGTCAAGGATGTATGGCTGGTGGGAGCCTGTCCATCCTATACTCCTACTCCCGCGCCGGGTGCACAGCAGAGGAAAGGGGCAGGCGCCCAAAGGAGGATAAAATGAAGGTAAAGGACTTGGTCAACATATCCGATCTGTCGCGGGGCGAGATCCATGAGATCTTCGCCGAGACGAAGAAGTTGAAGGACTCCCTGAAGAAGGGGAAGCCGACCCCGGTGCTCGCCGGGAAGACCCTCGGCATGATCTTCCACAAGCCCTCGACGCGCACCCGCGTCTCGTTCGAGGTAGGGATGGTCCAGCTCGGCGGATACCCTCTCTACATGGGCGCGGGCGACCTCCAACTCGGCCGTGGCGAGACTATCGCCGACACCGCGAAGACCCTCTCCCGCTATCTGAGTGGGATCGTGATCAGAACCTTCAAGCACCAGGACGTGGTCGACCTCGCGCGCCACGCCTCGATCTCCGTAATCAACGGCCTCACCGATCTGAGCCACCCGTGCCAGATCCTCGGCGACATCTATACGGTCTCGGAGCACCTGAAGCTCGACCCAGCGAAGCCTGACCTCAATGGGGTCAGCATCGTCTTTATCGGGGACGGCAACAATGTCGCGAACTCGTGGATCGAGGCGGCCGCGAAGCTCGAATTCTCCTTCACCATCTGCCCCCCGTCGGGCTACGAGCCGGACAAGGGGATCTGGGCCGCGTCAGAGAAGGCGGGAGCGAAGATTGCGATCGAGCGCGACCCCGCGAAGGCGGTCGCCGGTGCCGACATCGTCTATACCGACGTCTGGGCGAGCATGGGGCAGGAGAAGGAGCGCGAGGAACGCCTCAAGGTCTTCGCCCCGTTCCAGGTGAACGGCCGCCTCATGGCGAAGGCGAAGAAGGGCGCGAAGGTCATGCACTGCCTCCCGGCCCACCGCGGCGAGGAGGCGACTGACGAGGTCCTCGACGGCCCCGCCTCGATCATCTTCGACCAGGCAGAGAACCGCCTGCACGTCCAGAAGGGCATCATGTCCCTTCTGATGGGCAAGTAGTCCATAGTCGATAGCCGACTTTATTCTGGTGTGTTAAAACATCTACATAACTAACCCCAACAGGAGGAGATAAAATGAGAATATCCCCCATCGTCTGCGCCGCAGTTCTGTGCGCCCTGCTCGGCCTCGCGCCACTGTGTCCCGCTAGCCAGGTGAAACTCCCGAACGACATCGCATGGATGGCGTCATCCGATGCATATAAGGCATGCCTGCAGCAGGCGTATAACAGCGCGGGGATGCGTCTCCGTGAGCTCGCGAAGGCCGAGAAGCCGGGCACCTGGTGCGTGATCCTTGACGCCGACGAGACGATCATCGGGAACGTCGAGTTCCAGAAGGACCTCGCCCTGAAAGGGACCGAGCATTCGAGCGGATCGTGGAACGAGTGGTGCAACCGGGCGGCGTCGACCGCACTCCCCGGGGCAAAGGAGTTCTGCGCCCTCGTACGCGAACTCGGTGGGAAGGTTATCATCATCAGCAATCGCCAGGCACCCACGAAGACCGCAACCGTGAAGAACCTTGCTAACCTCGGTTTCGTCACCGACGCAGTGCTCTTCCGTGAGGGCCCGTACGCGCAAGACCGCAAGAAAGTTACCCGCCGGGAAGACGTGGAGAAGGGAACACTGAAGACGCTACCGGCGGGAATGGCCCTACCGCCGCTTAAAATACTTATGCTCTGCGGCGACGAGATGCATGACCTCTACGATGAAGAGCAGGTATCGTTCGATCAGGCGAAGGCCCGCTTCGGCCGCAACCTGATCATCCTCCCCAACCCGATGTACGGTGACTGGACGAAGAAGGGCGTCTACGTCCAGGTGTCGGGGCCCCGCGAGGATGCTCCCTCCTCTGCGGCAGGGGCGGTGCCCGCTGCCAAATCCGAGAAGTCGGAACCCGCCCAGCCCGGCACGGGAGCTTTGACCCCGAAGGAGGCGATGCGCAGGGTGGGCGAGGACGTGGCTGTCGTGGGCGCCATCGTCGATGTTCGCACCCGGGAGCACGGCCCTGACGCACTGAACTTCGACAAAGACCCGAAAGGGGGCCTGAGCGTCGTGATCTTCGAGAAGGAAAAGTTCGGAGATCTCAAGGCGAAGTATGAGGGAAAAAAGATCAGGGTGCGCGGGAAGGTGACCGAGTACCGCGGCGCCGCTCAGATCAAGGTGAGCGACCCGGCGAAGATAGAGGTCATAGAATAGCAGAGGGTAGCCATGCCGTACCTCCCGCCCCAATATGTCAGCCAGACCCGTGGCATCCTTAGGGAAACGCCGCTCGGAGGCACCTAGCGGACCGCAATATCCGCGATGCGGAGGACATTTGCATCAAGACTAATCAGGTATTGCCAAATATGCTGTTATACAAATCCTCGCCATAGCTGGTCTGCAACGGTTCACCCTCGATCATTTTAAAAGTTCGGCCTCCGTCGGGCCTTCTTTCAGCCCGCAGGAAAATGCCGTCTTTCATTCTTCTCTCATAAATCCCATGCGCAAATTCATACAGATGCGTAACAAAGAAAACCTTGATGCTTCTTTCTAATAGCGCGCGAATTATCTGCCCTGCAATCTCCGAGCCTTCTCTCTCGTTTGTCGCGGCAAATGATTCATTAAACAGCAGCATGGCATTTGGCGTCATATTGTCTACGATATCACTCATTCTGCCGAGCTCTTCATCAAGTTTCCCGCTATTCATGCTGGCATCCTCTTTTCGTTTGTAGTGTGTGAAAAGGCCATCGCAAACATTCGAGCAGAAAGACTCAGCAGGCACAAACATGCCGCATTGCATCATCAATTGGGACAAACCTATGCTTCGCAAAAACGTCGATTTGCCGCCCTGATTGGCGCCTGTGATTATCACGAGGTGTTTATTGTCGGCATTCAGATTGTTGCCAACAACGTTGTGTTTCAGGATTAAAGCCAGACAGACATCGTATAATCCTTTGAAAAAATGTCTGCGCTCGATGCAAGCCATGGGCATGGGAAAACACATCGGCTCCCGCTTTTGGGCAAGTCGCCCATGCAAATTCAGACAACCAACGTAAAAAGCCAATTCAGTCCGTAACAGGCTAAGGAAACTCAGAATATGATCAGTGGACTGGGCGAGAGCATTGGCAACAAGGTTGATTCCTCTGTCGCACAATTCCGACAAGGCCCTCGCGCCGCTTTGATCACGATTACCAATACGAAAAGTGTAAACAGACGATTTCTTGGCGAAGATCCGCTGCAGCCAACTCTGTTTCTTGTCTTGTGGCTTACGAAGTGTGTAATTGGTTCCCACATCGCCACTTCCCAATTCAGCGCTGATCAAGACTCCGTGGCGGAATTGCAGTTCTCTGAAATGGGTTTGGACACTTGCGAAATATTCATCACTGAGTTCTTTTTTAAGCATCGCGAACAAAGCAGCAAAACCTTCGGACTCAAATTTTTCGCCGTGTTTATCGCCGACGGTTCTTAATTTCCTGAGAATATCCACGAATATCTGTAACAATCCTTCTGAGTTATATAGTATCGAGGAGGGGGAGGAACATCCTCTTAAAATGAAGAACCAAGACTTTTTCCTTTTTTCAATTGATTCTACCGCCAGCGAGTATATTTCTCGGACAACAGCAGGATTTTTCAAGCAATCCTTAAGAATATTTTGGCGATAAAGTATTGTGTCCGGATCATTACTTAAGCCGGACAACACAGCTTTATGTGCGACTTGAAGTAAAAAGTCGTCACCGAGCGCCATAGCGTTAAACAGCGTGTTTAATTCCAGGTCTCGTATCAGTGCTTGTTCATTCGCGGCTAACTTCTGCTGTAGGTCATAATCACGATCTCTATACATGAGCAAAGGCTTCATATAGCTAGCCGCTTCCTTAAACAATCGTATGTAAGTCGGTATTTTGCGGCGATTGATATCGCGTATGCAAGCCCGTCGGCAGGCATTCTGACGATCTTATACGTTCGCATTGCCGGATTCTCTGGAACTACAGTGCTGACCATGCTTACGGTACTCTCGCTTAAGGAAGCCCACTCAACTATGAACGTTACGCACACGCACAACAAATCCGATTGGATGATCTTCTCCATTATGTTCCTCCCCAGGAACACAGCGTCTTTTAGTGTTGTGGACGTGAACATCTCATTCATGATGATAATGGTGTGTGATGTGGCTTGGTTCAGAATGTTGTGAACTCTGACCATGTCATCCTGTAGTTTGCCACGGAGGTTGTTGATGTCTTCTTCCTTTTCGAAATGGGTAAAGAGCCTGTCGAACAGGAAGAGCTGCGCTTCCCTGCCCGGGACGGGACAGCCTATATTGGCCAGATAATGCAACTGCCCGAAAGTGCGGGCGAAGGTTGTCTTCCCGCCCTGGTTCGGACCGGATACCACGAGGATGCGCTCCCTGCCTTTCAGGCAGAAATCATTGCAGACAACGGAGGAGTTTTCGGTTATCAGTTTATGGGCCAGGGCTAAATCAAAACCTTCATAGTTATAGACTTCCTTGCTTTGATTGGACATCAGCGGGTAACACAGTTTCAATCCCGCTCGTTTGAATAGTGCGACATACTCCAGATAGGCGATGTAAAATTGTATTTCCCGGTCAAACATGGCTACCGTTCTATCCAGATAGTTGCCGTTTCTCGCGCAATAATTGTCAAGGGCTGAAAATATGTCAGGGTACAATTCGGCGACCAAGTCCAGTATCCCGGCCTCAACATGATTCATGCCCGGCCCGGTGAGATACTCGACCCTGTAATCTGTAACCGCTCCCTGTTTGAATTTCTCGAATGTCTTCTCCACAACCGCGCTGTAATCAACTTCAGACTCGTATCTACGAACCTTGATGCAGTTACCCTTGATCAGCAGGCAGTAGTTTACCGCTGACAGCTCGCCTTGAAGCTTTTTGGTCTCCGCGGAGAGCGACGTAAAATTGCCGGATTCTGCATAGCGCCTCATATATTCACGGAATACCAGGAGACCGCGCGATCGTAAATCTGCAAGAGTCAGATCGTGTACCAGACGACTAACGGCTTCGCAATAAATGGCCACCGTTTCCAGGAACCAGCCTTGCTTATGGTATTTGTAGGTAAGCTTGTCTACCAGGGCAAGATGTTGTCGCATTGTGCGCAGTGTGTCTGCAAATGCTTTGATATTCTCGAAGAGGCTGTCATTTTCAAGATCCTGCATTATTTCATGACGATACTTGATCGCGTCGACATCCTTCAGGGGAGTGTGGAAGAACGGTTTTAGATTATACTCCTGTTTGCCGGCCGTGATGGCGTCTACAATCTGATCAAGGTTTAGGTCAGCAAAACACGCGGGCGCTTCACGTGTTTCTCTATTTCTGCTGTCTTCAGGTCTTGCGGATAGTATGCTGTGGTAAGTCATAGATCCTGACTCAGTTCCTTGAACAACTCTGACCCGGTGAGCGCGAGTGCCGCTTCGGGTGCGAGTTTGTGTTGGAACCAGCGGCGACGCGACCGGTCTGGCCGGTGACCCGTGCGAGACGTCAGGCATCGAACGCTTCCTCCTTGAAACCCGGTGGTGGCGCGTCGCACGCGCAGCGAATGCCGGTGTAGAGAATATTCACGATTGCCGTGGCGTTGCCGCGACGGTGAGCGCAACGGAAGTGATGTCGCTGCCAGCGTAGGCAGGTGCCGCCGCGCACCACCCGATCTTTCCCGGTGAAGGGCGGACGCAAGTCGCCGGTCGCGTAGCGGCGATAGGCATCCCATTGAAACCAATCCGCGCACCATTCCTCCACGTTGCCGGCCATTTGAAATATGCCATAAGGCGAGCGGCCTTCGGGATAGGCGTCCACCGGCGCGGTGGTCTCGCCTTCGCGACGGTCGCCGCCGCACCAACGCAGGGCATCCTCGCGCCACTCATTGCCCCAAGGGAAAAGACGACCGTCAGTCCCGCGCGCGCCCTTTTCCCACTCGACTTCCGTCGGCAAGCGTAGCCCGGCCCAGCGGCAATACGCCTCCGCTCCGAACCACGAGATGTGGATGGCCGGATGCCGCTCGAAATCGGGCGCGACCCGAAACGGTTCGGCTGGTGCTGGGGGCGCAATGATTCGTTCCAGCGTCGGTGCCAAGCGCACAAGCTTGTCTGCGGTTGGGCGGGTTTCGGACAGGAACGCGGCGAACTGCTCGTTGGTCACGGCATAAACGCCCAGGTAGTAGTTCGGCACCAAGGCGCGGAATTGCGGCCTCTCATGAAGCAACAAAGCGGGGTGCCCCCAGACGTCCATCCGGCTGGCGGCCTCAATTTGCTCCTGGGTCGAGCCCATGATAAACTCGTCCGCCGGAATCAGGCGCAACACCGAGCCGTCGCGCGGGTTCGTCCATGATTCGAGAGTCATATCGCGCCCGGATTGCTCGCAGGGAGGTTGTTCAGATGTGTTTGTTGTCATTTTCATCCTTGGTGAGATAGCCGGAATCCTGCCGGTTCAGGTTCACTTCGCGTTTCTTCGTGTAGGCTTCGAAGATGTCATCGGCGCTCATGCCCAGTACCTGCGCCATCGAAATCAAGAAGTGCAGCAAGTCCACGATTTCCACGCGGGCGTTCTGCCGGTCGAAGGTCTGATATTGCGCCCACCATTTCCACGGCACGCAGTCCGTCAGTTCGGCGATTTCCTGGCTCAAGGCGCGGCAGTATTGCAGCAGCCACCGCTGCCGTTCCTCGTCGCTCATGGAGTCCGTATCCACGCCGATCCGCTTGTTGAGTTGCTTTTGCAAGTTGAACAGTTGGTCCAGTTTATCGAGTGCGGTCATAGTCTCCGTTCCGCCTCAAGCGCGTCTTCAATAACACGCAGCACGTTCATGGATTCCTTGTCGCCGGGTCGCTGCTCCAAGGCGCACAATATCCATTTCTTGGCCTCCGGATACTTCTTCTCCCGAAAGAGACACCAGGCCAAGTGGAACTTGAACCGCGTCTCATACGGGTTCAGCCACACCGCCCGACGCAACTCCGATTCGGCCACTTCAAACGCCTCGATGGAGACCAAGTGCATCGCGATCCGGTCCCGATCGTAGCCCAGTGTCGGCCAGGGCTGCATGAGATCCTCCCGGCGTCTGGCGAGTTCAGCCGAATCGCGCCCCCCGATGGCTTGGTCTCTTCTCTTCTTTCGTTGCGGCATGTTGTCTCGTCATGCGCCTATTTCGTCACAATGTGCAGGGCTTGTTGGATGGCCGGCGCGAACTTCAGCACAACGGGCGCGAACACGATGCTCACCATGCTCATCAACTTGATAAGGATGTTGAGCGACGGCCCGCTGGTGTCTTTGCATGGGTCCCCGACCGTGTCCCCGATGACCGCCGCGGCATGTACGGGATTCTTGCTCCCGTCCGGCAGGCGCTTCCCGCCGTAGTTCCCCTTTTCGATGTACTTCTTCGCATTGTCCCACGCGCATCCCGCGTTGTTCAGCATGTTTGCCAGCACGAATCCGCCTGCCAACGCCCCGGCCAGCAATCCAACAACCCCCGCGATTCCCAGAACCAACCCGGTCACCACCGGCACAACGATGGCAAGCAAAGATGGGAGGATCATCTCTCTCTGCGCGCCAGCCGTGGAGATTTCCACGCACTTGGCGAAGTCGGGCTTTCCGGTGCCTTCCATAATACCTGGGATCTCTTTGAACTGGCGGCGCACTTCCTGCACCATCGAGCCCGCCGCCCGGCCCACCGCCTTCATGGACAAGGCGCAGAAGACGAAGGCCATCATGGCGCCGATGAACAGTCCGCAAAGCACGAACGGATTCAGCGTGTGGACATCGTAGGCGCTCACGAAGTCCAGGATGGACGCTTTGGCGGCGGAAGCCGCCGTGAAGGCCGTTTTACCCACATAAAACACGCCTTCCGGCGCCTTGGCGGCCATCTTGCCCACCCACATCTTGACTTCTTCGATGTCCGCCGCCAACAACGCCATGGCGGTCAACGCCGCCGACCCGATGGCAAACCCTTTGCCCGTCGCCGCCGTGGTGTTTCCGAGCGCGTCGAGGGCATCCGTTCGCTCCCTGACCTCCTTGGGCAGGTGCGACATTTCCGCGTTCCCGCCGGCATTGTCGGCAATGGGGCCATAGGCGTCCGTGGCCAGGGTAATCCCCAATGTCGCCAACATGCCCACGGCCGCGAATCCCACTCCGTAGAGGCCCATGGTATAATCCGTGAAACCGCCCGCCAAACCGAAGGCGAACAGGATGCCCGCGATGATAATGATAACCGGCGGAAAGGAAGACAGCATGCCGGTTGCGAGCCCATCAATAAGGACTGTTGCCGCGCCCATGCGTGCCTGGCCGGCGATTTCCCGCGTGGGCTTGTACGAATCCGACGTGAAATACTCGGTGGATTGTCCGATGAGCACGCCCGCCATGAGCCCCGCGACCACCGCCCCGAAAATGCCCCATGTGACAAAGCCGATCGCCGCCAGAACCGCCAGAGCAGCCACAATCAGGATGGAACTGCTGAGAGTCCCGGCCAGGAGCGAGCGCAGCAGACCTTTCTGGTCCGCCCCTTCCTTGCAGCGCACCAGGAACAGGCCGATGATCGAAAGCACCGTGCCGATGCCCGCCACAATCATAGGCGCAGTGACGTAGCCGATTGCCTTGCCGAAGTCACCCATCTGCACCCCTATGGAAGCGCCGAGCGCGGCGGTCGAAAGGATCGAGCCGCAGTAGGACTCGTAGAGGTCCGCTCCCATGCCCGCAACGTCCCCCACGCAGTCGCCAACGTTGTCGGCAATGACGGCGGGGTTCCGCGGATCGTCCTCCGGAATGCCCGCCTCCACCTTTCCGACCAAATCCGCCCCCACGTCCGCAGCCTTGGTGTAAATGCCGCCACCGACACGCGCGAAAAGGGCCTGAGTCGAGGCGCCCATCCCAAACGTCAGCATCGTTGTGGTGATCAGCGTGATTTTCTCGTAAACCGTGCAGCCCGCAGGGACGAGTTCGAACCCGAGGAATCTGAGACCGCTCGCCATGTGGGCGGCCGTGAATACCACTTTGTCCAGGATGATGTACCAGAGGCAGATGTCGAGAAGGCCGAAGCCCACCACGACGAGTCCCATCACCGCGCCGGATCGGAAGGCCACGGTGAGGCCGCGATTCAGGCTCTCGCTGGCGCCCTGCGCCGTGCGACTGGATGCTTGCGTCGCCGTCTTCATGCCCAGATACCCGCACAGCCCGGAGAAGAACCCGCCAGTCAAAAACGCAACCGGCACAAACGGGTTCTGAATGTGGAACCACGCGAGAATCCCCAGGATCACGACCAGACAGAGAAATACGACCGATACCACCTTGTATTGCCGAAAGAGATACGCCATCGCGCCTTCACGCACGTAACCGGCGATTTCCTTCATCCGCTCGGTTCCTTCCGGTGCGCGAAGCATCATCCGGTAGAAGACCCATGCGAAGCCCAGCGCCAGGAGCGAGCCCGCCGGCGCAATCCACCATGACGGAGGAATCGCGCCCGAATCAGCCGCCAAGGCGCTACTCGCGCCGCCCAATAGTCCCATTGCCCCCAACCACCCCACACGTCCTGTCTTCATCAACCGACTTCCTCCCTTGTTTTGTTGCCATGTTCACACGCTACGGAAAGCTCTTTCTCCAATATCGCGCTGACAGCCCCCCGGACCTCGTTTGCGTCTTTTCGATGATGGGTTTTTTTCTCATCGGGCATAGGAATGATTGGGGGAATAAAGTGCGCTTGAAAGTTCTTGGGAATAAAAAGCGCGCCGCGCTTCGGTGAGTTCCGATGGATCCCGGTGAATTGAAGCCATAAAAAAACCCCTTCCAGTTGTTCCCTGGAAGGAGCCTTGTTACCTCCCATCGCGCTGCTCCTACCTGGGAAGCTCATTATGGTAGGAGTTATCAGCCCGTAGGGGCGATTTCCGGTGAACTCCATCACCTCAAACTAATAAAATTAGTATATCAAAGACCGGCATATTAGAACGAAGTATTTTGAGGTCGTATTTTGAGGTACCCCGTTGATGTCAGGAGTACCAAGAAGTGCCAACAGCTGATCAGGGAACAGGCAAGCGGTTTTATCCAGAAGCCCGCTGGATGAAACGTCCTATTCAAATTGTAGTGCTTTTATCGGATCCAAAAGGGCAGCTTTTATGGCAGGATAAACACCGGAGAAAATGCCGATAATAAAAGTGGATAGCAAAGATATGCCTATGGTAGTGACAGGAATAATCAAGGACCAGTTAACAGAGACTGCTACAACTTTCGCTATTATGATTCCCAGCGACACACCCAATATCCCTCCGATAAAACTCAACATCACGGATTCTGATAAAAATTGAATAAGAATATCTCTCCTTTTAGCACCTATAGCTCTTCTCAGGCCAATCTCCTTTACCCTTTCCCTTATAGAAATAAGCATTACCGCCAGGATACCTATTCCGCCGACCAAGAGTGAAACGGCTGCGATGCTGCCGATAAGGAAAGTAAACGTCTTGCTGCTTTCTTTCTGCATTTCCAAAATCGCTGTCTGGTTCTGAATAGTAAAATCATCCGCTTGCCCTTTTTTCAGGTGATGTCGTTCCCGTAAGATATCCCGTATTTCTGATTCTGCTTTTTCGAGCGACAGACTGTTATTCACTTGCGCATATATGACGTTGATATAGGTGAGGTTAAAAAGCCTCCTCAATGCTGTTTTAATCGGTATGAATATTTGATCATCCTGGTCTGCCCCGTTCATATCGAGCCCTTTTGGAGCGAGCACGCCGATGACTTCAAAGGGGACTTTGCCTATTCGAATAACTTCTCCTATAGGATTGGTATGCTCGAATAAATTATTGACTATCGTGGGACCGAGAACCGCCACTCTTCTCATTCCATTGTCTTCGGCATTATCAAAAAATCTCCCTTCTGCCAGGGAATGATTCACTATTGTCATAAGAGCCGGGTCTGTCCCGACAACAGTGGTTTTCGTGGCGAGGCTGCCATATTTTACCTGCAGCTTTTTGACTTGCGCCGGGGCGCAGGAGGTGACGTAAGAAGACCCATTTAAAACAGCATCTGCGTCTTTCAATTCGAGCGTGGTGACTGACTTGGTCTGGCGTGCCCTGCCCGCGATGATTTTCACCTGCCCCGCATTAACCACAAGGACGTTGGTCCCCATTTTCGTTATCTGGGATATAACCTTCGCTTCCGTTCCCTTCCCGATAGCGACCATGATGATGACCGAACAAACCCCTATAATAATCCCCGAAAGAGAAAGAATTGTTCGTACCTTGCGTTCCAGCAAAATTTTATTAGAAATGCGTATGTTCTTTGTGATATTCATCAGCGGCTCAACGTCGTCGCCGGATCGAGAGATGCCGCTTTTCGTGCCGGGTAGATGCCGAAGAAGAGGCCGATTGATGTAGACAGGATAAACGCGAGAACAAAAGGCGTATAGGTTATACTGATCGGCTTCCCGTAACGTCCGATGAAAAAGGCTATCAGAATACCGGCAACTACTCCTATAACTCCTCCGGCGAGGGTCAACAGCACGGACTCCTCAAGGAATTGCACTACAATATCCTTTTTCTTTGCCCCCACCGCTCTTCTCAATCCGATCTCTCTCTTCCGTTCTGACACCGCTATGAGCATGATATTCATCAGAACGAGACCTCCGACTATCGGAGAAATTACCGCAACCAGCAGTAAGAAAATATCCAGGGTTTTTGAAGTACTTTTTATTATTTCCGTAACTTCTTCTACAGTGTTAATCCTGAAATCATCCTCTTCCGTAAGTGCCAGATGGTGATTATTCCTTAAAATTTCTCTTATTTGAGCTGCGATATGTTTCGCCTTTGAAGGATCATGCACAATAACCCGCAACATGCTGCTATAAAGGGGCTGGTTCATCAGCCTTCTCGACGCTGTGCTGAACGGAATCAGGATAAGATTGTCGAAATCCGTCCCCACGGGAGATTGCCCTCTTTTTTCCAAGATGCCGACTGCCTTGAAAGAGATGTGCCCTATCAGCACGCTTTCGCCTATAGGGTCACTGTCCCCGAACAGTTCCTTGACCACGGTCTGCCCCATCACGCAGACCTTGGATAATTGATCATTGTCCGCGGCCGTGATAAACTCTCCCTTACTGGCCCCTCTCCTCCACGCATCCTTCCAGTCAGGCTCCACCCCGAATACCCACGCGGTGGTAAATTTGTTGCCGAATTTTATGGGCATATCAAGCTCCACCTGAAACGGAGAAGCCAATTTTACGCCTTCAACTGATTCTATATCGCTGATATCTTTTCTGGAAATGTTAGCCTGTCCCGCAGTGGAGGGGCCCCGGATCTTTTCCGCGCCTGAATGAACCATAATCGCATCGGGCCCGAAATTCTGTATCCGTTTCATTATGAGCTTTTGAGCCCCTTGAGTGAGAGACACTATTACGGTGAGGGTGGCAATGCCTATTACAATGGCAGTCAAAATAAGCGCCGTCCTCGCTTTATGCGTTGCGATGACGTTTATGGATACCCCTGCGATTCTCATCAGCTTCATGGCGATACCTTTTCCTCTTTATCCACCCTGCCTTCTCTGAGATAGAGTATCCTTCCGGCATGCCGGGCGACATTGATATCGTGTGTGACAAGGATAATTATCCTGCCTTGGCCGTGCAATACCCCCAGAATATTCATTATTTCCCGTGAGGAATCGCTATCCACATTGCCGGTAGGCTCATCCGCTAAAATGATGGAAGGATCATTTATAAGGGCTCGGGCAATGGCAACTCTCTGCTGTTGACCGCCGGAGAGCTCGCCGGGTTTGTAGTGTATCCTGTCCCCCAGGCCGACGGATTCCAAGAGCCGTATAGCCTTTTGTCTGGCATCAGCGGGGTATACATCGGCGTACACAAGTGGTAAAAGTACATTGTCGAGCGCGCTTGTTCTCTCCAGGAGATTGAATGTTTGAAAAACAAAGCCTATTTTTTTATTCCTGATTTCGGAAAGCCGGTCATCGTTGAGGGTTTCAATATCTGTTCCCTCAAGTAGATAGGAACCGCTGGTTGCCTTGAGAAGGCATCCTAATATATTTAAAAGAGTAGTTTTGCCTGTTCCCGATGCTGCCATAATAGAAACAAACTCGCTCTTTTCTACAGCGAAGGTGATTCCCTTTAAAACCCTGGTCTGTATAGTGCCGGTTGTAAATGTCTTGGTGATATTCTGCAATTTAATCATGCTATGCCCTCTCACTCTTTCCCGCTTTCATTTGCACTTTTTATAACCAGTTTCTCTCCTTCTGCGACGCCGCTCAGGATCTGCACATACTTGGAATCCTGCCAGCCGGTTTTTATAATACGCTTCGTTGGGTTGGCGGCTCCTTTCTCAAGGACATAGACCGTTTTATTACCTTCTTCTGAGCTGACGAATTTTTTCGGCACGGCCAAAATATCTTTTCTTTCCTCCTGGGATATGATCACATTTGTGGTCATTTCCGGCCGCAATAACTCAATGTCCGGATCGGTAATCTTTACGACTACGTCATAATTAACAACGTTCTCCTGAATGATTGCCTTGGGATAAACCGCCCGTACTTCTCCCGTAAACTCCTTGTTCGGGTACGTGTCCACGGTAAATACCGCTCTTTGCCCGACTTTGATCCTCCCAATGTCTGTTTCGTCTACAAACGCGTCGACCTGTAGTCTTGCAAGGTCAATAATCGTTAGAAACGTGGGAGCAAGCAATCCGGCGGCGACTGTCTCTCCTTCCTGGGTGGTTACCGAAGAGATGACCCCGGAAATAGGGGCCGTAATTGTGGCGTAAGAAAGCTGAACCTCTGCATATTCAAGAGCGGCTTTACTGGCTTCCTGAAATGACCTTGCCTGCCGTATGCCGTAGATATCTTGTCCGTTGAACAGAGGGATAGAAAAGCGCAACCCCGCGAAATTGTCTCCTGTTTTGGGGAAAAATACAGTATCCTGAGCTCCATAAGTGCTCTCTGCATTAAGAATCGGCCACAAAGAGGCTCGGGATACTCCTACCGCTGCTTTGGCAGCGGCAAGATTGGCTTTTGCCTGAGAGACATTGGCTTCCAGGTCCTTTTTCTCAATTTCAGCAATGATCTGACCTTTCTCGACTTTATCTCCTATATTGGCATGAAGGTGCTCCACCTTGCCGGAAATTCTTGAGCCCACTTTGACCTCGGCGCCGATCATCGGTTTCACCGATCCAGTAGCCAGTATGGAGGAAGCGATATCTCTTTTTGTTACCACGACTGTCTCATAAGGAACTGATGAATTTCCCCCCTTGCGCAACAGGAATACCCCTGCGACAACTATCCCGATTGATAACATCGCAATTATGGCAGTGACGATTAGCTTATTCACCAGTCCACCCCCCCGGAACTCCTGTGCTGAGAATATCAATCCTCAGCTTTTTACCGTCTTAAAGCGTTTCCTATAAAGCATGAGGAATTTTTCCAGCACTTTATTGCGCAGTGCGATAGTCGCTGCCCACACATGCAACAGTTCATAGCCTTTTTTCGTCAACTGATATTGTCTCTTTGCCGGTCCGTTATGTCCCGTATCCCATTGCGATGTTACACATCCTTCCTTTTCCAGATAACGAAGCGTTCGATATACCATTGCCGGATCAGGAGAGGCTTGTTTGAAACTGAAATGCTTTAATTTATCCATTAACTCATAACCATAGGAAGACTTTTGGGACAGGAGAAATAACATGCAGGGTTCAACAAAACGTGTCATCTTGCCGCTCGGGCATTGGCACTTCACTTTGTACTTTTTTGCAATCTTGCTGCCTTCAAACATAATAGCATTCTCCCTGTAGATGCAGGTTATACTTAAGTGATAAACGCATATATATGTAGTTAGTGTAGCACCTATCGAGAACGAGTCAATGTAAATCTTATTCCTATGTGGGGGAAAACTCCTCAGGGGATAGCACTATGAGGTTTCTTACACACTATTCCTCAAATCATCCGGTAGCCTTTGAATCAGGTAAAGTATATTTTCCGGCGCCCATCCCTCACCGTTTTGAATGATATCCTCATTGCATCCATAATTATCAACGCTCCGGGATATCCCTCACTGCAGGGATAAGGGAGAAGGGATTAGGGATAAGCTAAAGAAGCATAGTTTCTTCTTCCCTTCCCTCTTATCTCTAATCCCTTATCCCTGTAGTATTGGGGGAAGGGAGAAGCAAAAGAACTATCGCTTTTTCGTCTTGTTCCTTTCTCCCTAATCCCTGCTTTGCTGCCCCGTCGTCCCCGCCAGCATCCCGGGGAGGATCTGAAAAGGTCCTCTGCGGTTTTTTATGAGTCGATGGAGTGAAATTTGTTTCGCTTTTAGACTGATACGCTACAGCCTCATATATCTCCCCCAATGGTGATTTCGAAAGAAAGTATTTGTTGACAAGTTATGAACATATGTTCATAATAATATGTGTTAATGATGGAGACTTTTATGCCAAGACCACAATGCCTGAGAAGAATCTGTTGTTTACCAGGTATAACATATTTCAAACCCGCGGGCATTCCACTGCGAATATTAGAGGAGGTTGTTGTCACGCTCGATGAGGTGGAGGCGCTCCGCCTGGCCGACCTAGAGGATTTGTATCAGGAAAAGGCGGCGGCGTGCATGAATATTTCGCGCCCCACCTTCTCACGCCTCATCGAGTCGGCGCATAAAAAAGTCGCCGATGCGCTGGTGAATGGAAAGGCCCTTCGGCTGGAAGGTGGTAACGTGATAATGAAAGGAGGCATGAACATGCCACGAGGAGATGGAACAGGGCCTGTCGGCACGCGGCAGGGATTGGGGGGCGGACCGTGCGGCTGTGGTCAGCGACGCGGGTTCGGAGGTCGGCGCGGAGCCAGATGGCGAAAGGCGTCGTCGATACCCAATGGAGATGGCGCCACGCCGGGAGGGGGCTCAGTGGGCGCGTCTAAAACAGGAGAAACGGAAAGCAGAAAAAAGGCAGATTAGCGAAAGGAGGCAGCCATATGAACATTGCGATTCCAGTCGAAGAGAATAAGGGTCTTGAAAGTCCGGTGTATGGTCATTTCGGGTCCGCGCCGATGTTCTTGCTGATTGATTTAGAGACAATGGGAGTTGAGGTGTTGAATAATCGCGACGAGGAACACGTTCACGGCATGTGCAATCCGCTGAAGACACTGGGGGTGCGCAAGGTCGATGCTGTTATTGTCAGTGGCATCGGGACGGGAGCACTCCTCGGGTTTCGCGGGGCGGGTATCCGCGTATTTCACTCAAGCGGCCGAACGGTGGCAGATGCGGTCTCTTTGCTCATGGCTGACCAGCTTGTGGAGCTTGACCAGCAGGCATCATGCACGGGGCATAACGCGGCGGGGGGGTGCCATCATACGTGATCAACAGGATGCGCACCATCTCATTCAGGCCTATCGGCGTTATCCATTCCCACCCCAACAGATATTAATGGGCAATTTTTGATATATCTGGTTTAATATCAAGCGGTTATACGCCGTCCAGATAACTTCCTTGCTGGAGAAGACCTGCCACCGATAGTTCGACCATGGAAATATAAAAAAATGAACATATGGTACAAGAAATTTTTAGCTCAAGGCGGCACTATTATTTATTTCATGCTGGCGCTTGAAATTGCCATTATGATCAGCCCCTTTGCCCTTTTCTTTTACTCCGTTTTTAATCCTGTCTTCCATGTCCTGGGGCACTACCATGCCACTCGATGGCTGACCGGATTTTTCTTTACTCATATGATATATCCTCCGGGCATTTTCCTCCAGAGCATCAGAATCATCGGTTCTATCTTTTTCGTTTTTGGCCTGGGGATATTCGCTATGTGCGCCTTGCAAGTGTATTTAGTCAAGATTTTTAATCCTCATGTCGTCACTAAAGGACTGTATCGGATCATTAGACATCCGCAATATTCAGGGCTGTCTGTCTGCGGAATCGGAATGGCAATTTTGTGGCCTCGATTTATAACATTGCTGATGCTTGCGATGATGATCAGTTTGTATTATTTCCTCGCGAAAGACGAAGAGCGTCGCATGATAAATCAGTATGGTGAAAATTATAAAGGTTACATGAGCAAAACAGGGATGTTTTTCGCAAAGCGGATTGAACAAGCAGTACTCAATTTTGTCGCTTCCTGCGGTCTAAAACCTTATAGCAAAATATTATTTCCTGTCGTTATTATCGGGAGTCTTTTAGTTTCGGGGCTTATTTTGCGCGCAATCACAGTTGCAAAATTGCCGGTGCAGATCGAGCAGAATATTGCGGTAGTTTCCGTTCTCCCTGAAGATAATATTTTTTCGAAGACAGCCGCCTCGCAATTAGGAAAAACAGAAGAAAGCATCCCGTTAAACAGGGATGAGACGTACTTAGGTTATTTAATGCCGGTAAATTATGTTATGCAGGGGATGATTGCTAATACCGGGGAGTATTGGCACTTGTATAAACGTCATCATACTTTTCAAATGATCATCGATTGGGTATTTCACCCTTTCGGCCATCTTCGACATGCGCCATTGCACCAGATGCCTTCAGAGGATATCAATGCCAATGTTCGAAGAGTCATTCTGGTGCGTGTCGAAATAAAGAAGGGAGAACTTTTGTCAGCGGCAAATCTTTTTGCCCTAGAAGCCAAGAGGACGCCTGTAGCATATCTGGATATGGACGTTATCTCAGGAGAGATTATAAAAGCTCATAAAGTTGACGGCACGACGGCATGGAAGGGAGTCCCTACGCCAATTTTTTAATCCAATAGCATCTCTTCGCAGCTAAGGGCATGAATATGAGCTGACTGCCATGGAACAGCAAGAGCGGGTCTTGAAACAATCATAAGTATCTTCCCATGCCCATCCTTTACCGTTTTGAAGCATATCCTCAATACGTCAATAATTTTCAACGCTCTGGGATCCCCTCCTGGGCCAAGGCTTCCTCCTGCACCGGGGCTCCAGCGGACAGGTCGGTGGGCAGGCGTCATGCCCGCCAGACCGATATCTGAGAGCGCGATGGAAGTTGCGCTCCGGGCTCGAAATAGATTGTCGGTTCACGTGGGCTCAGTCATCGCTGAGGTGGGTGAGCCTTATTTGTGCAATCGCTCACAGGTGCATCCCTCTCCTTTGAATAATGCTCACCGTCCGGGGCGCGCGTACGCGCCTATTTTTCAGCAAAGAAATATTTGATGAGTGGATATTGATTTCATATAATGTGAATACTCGTTCACATAATATCCCCTCGCGGGTGGCCGGGTGAGAATGAAAAAAGTGAAAACCGGAATACGGCAGGCCCAGATAAAAAACGCCGCGCTGCGGGTGATCACCCAGCGCGGACTCGAGGGGCTCACCATATCCGCAATCGCGAAACGAGCAGGGATATCGTGCGGCAATATCTACAGGCATTTTAAAGACAAGGGTGCGGTGATCGATGCGATTGTTTCCGAGATAAGCTCTGGTTTGGGAAACATAGTAGATAGCGCCTCCCGGGAGGAACGAAGCCCCCTGGAATGTCTCAAGACTATATTTTTAAAACACATAGAATTTTTAGAAAACAACAGAGGGATTTTTAAATTCATGCTTTCCGACGGGATATACTCAGTGGAGAATAGAGCGAAGGGCGCAGTCGCACGGTATCTCAGTGCGATTCGGAGAATCCTATCACGGGGGAGGAGGGATGGAATTTTTGACAGGGGGCTGGATGTCGATGCAGCGGCGCGCGCATTTCTCGGCAGTATTCAGGGGGTGGGTTTACAATGGATTTTGTACAATTACACCTTCTCCCCTCGGAAGAGAGGTAAAAAGATATGGCAGATCTTCGCAAGGGGTATACGTTCAAGATCGCGCTGACCTTTTTATCCGCGCTGCTCATCGGTCCTCGCGGATATGGTGACGGTGAGAGCGGTGACGAAGCCCGCGCATTATCCGTGAGCGAAGCGATAACTGCTGCCTATGCGAACAACAAGGATATTCAGATCCAGGAGAAAGAAATACGGGCGGCGCGGGCGAATATCCTCGGGGCGGTGAGCAACTTTCTGCCGAAGCTCAACCTGAACGGGAACTATACATACAATGATGCAGTCCTGGGCATTCCGTCGGATCTCCTACAGTCGAGCAAAAAAGATTTAGGCGTCTTCACCGGCTATAAGAATGATCATAAACTGGGGCTCTCCGCCTCTGAATCCGCATTTAACGGAGGGGCCGATATTGCCAACCTGAAACAATCGCAGGTCAATCTGAAGGTCCAGGAAGAGACGCTCCGGGCGAGGAAGCTCGAGGTGGAGTTCGAAGCGAAGAGGCTCTATTACGGGCTCCTCCTCGCCCACGAGACGGAACGCATCGCGGAGGACCTGGTTGATCAGGCGCACGCCCACTATGAGGATGTAAAAGATAAGTTCGACCAGGGCACCTCGTCGCGGTTTGACCTCCTTCAATCAGCGGTCTATCTGTCTTTGCAGATCCCCGAACTTGTGAAAGCTCGAAAATCCATTGAGCTCATAATGGCTGAGCTGAATAAAGTGCTGGGCATGCCCATATACGGGGCGGTACAGTTGCGGGGCCATCTTGTCTTTTCCCCGGTACCGATCAGGGAGGGGGAATTTTTAAAAGAGGCATACCTGGAAAGGCCTGAGATGATTGTGAAATCTCTCGGAATCGATATACAGAAGTGGTCCATTGAAATGGCGCGGGCGGGGAGGCGGCCGCAGGTGAGCGCGGATCTCGATTTCTACTACCGTGCGGACAGAGTGGGTGACATGTTTAACTCGATGCATAGTAACTGGTTCACCGGGGTAACGGTGAGTATTCCTGTATTTGACGGCTTTTCAACGAAAGCGAAAGTTGACGAGGCAAAAGCCAGGTACGCCCAGGCCGGCCTGGAGAAAGAGAATGTGGCTGACCAGACTGCCGTTGACATACGACGCGCGTGCTTGGATTTGAAGCAGGCGGAAGCGATTATCATCTCCCAGGGGGATAGTGTCACGCAAGCAGAAGAGGCGCTGAGAATCTCAGAGATCCGCTATGATAACGGGGTGGGAACGAACCTGGACGTTCTGGATTCTATCGTCTCGCTGAGCCAGGTGGAGAAGAATCTCGCCTCGGGCATTTACGACTATATCATGGCAAAGGCCTACCTGTACAAGTCGATGGGGAAGAGCGTGATCACGGAGGAATAGCGCAATGCAAAAGCTGAGAACCACAATAGTGAATTTCATGAAATGGCTGACGGAGAATAAAATCAGGCTCGTCGCGGTCATTGCGGTGGCGGTGCTCGCCGTAGTCCTGCTGCTCATGTTCATCTGGTATGAGGAGAAACTGCACATCAGGATAGTCAAGGTTTCGGGAACCATCGAGGGCGACAACGTGCGCATATCCTTCAGGGTGGGGGGACAGATCACGGAGCTCCTGACGGACGAGGGGCAGGTGGTGAAGAGGGGGGATATCGTCGCGAGCCTTGACACGGACGAACTGACGGAGATCAGGGATGAGGCGGCGGCCTCGCTCGAGGCGGAAAAGTACCGGTACGAGCTCGCCGCTATTGACTACGTGCGCTTTGAAAACCTCTACAGGGCAGGGGCCGTTTCCGCGCAGAAGAGGGATGATGCGAAGACAAAAGCCGACTCATCAAAAGCGAACGTTGAGGAGCTCAGGGCCAGGCTGGCACTGGCTGAAACAAGGCTCGGCTATGCCGACCTGGCGTCGCCCCTCAACGGTTTCATCCTTGTAAAGAGCGCGCTTCCGGGAGAGGTGGTAAAGGAGGCTGCCCCTGTCTTCACGTCGATCGACCTGAACAACATCTGGGTGACGGCGTACATCAATGAGACTGACCTTGCGAGGGTGAAGCTGAACCAGAAGGCATATGTCATGACGGACACCTTCCGCGGGAAGAAGTACCCCGGCTGGGTTTCTTATATTTCGCAGGAGGCGGAGTTTACGCCAAAATACATTCAAACGACGGAAGAGAGGGTGAAGCTCGTCTACAGGATCAAGGCGCGGGTGGACAACTCGAGCCTCGACCTCAAGCCGGGGATGCCGGCGGATGCATATATAAGCACGGACTGAAAACCGTCCATAGTCCATGGTCGATAGTCCATAGACTCCAAACGTTGACGTGGCTATGGACCATGGACTATCGACTATGGACCATGGTATGGCTGCCATAGCAACATCCCATCTCACCAAGAAATTCGGCGACAACATTGCTGTCAATGATCTCACCTTCGAGGTCGAGGAGGGTGAGATATTCGGCCTCGTCGGTCCCGACGGCGCCGGGAAGACCACCACGATGCGGTTGCTCACCGGGATACTTGACCCCACGTCAGGAGAGGGATGGGTCTACGGCAAGCATATCATGAGGGAGTCCGAGGCACTTAAAGAAGACGTTGCGTACATGTCCCAGCGCTTCGGGCTGTATGAGGATCTCACCGTCAGCGAGAATATCAATTTCTACGCCGATATCTACTGTGTCCCCCCGAAGGAGAGGGAGGGGAAGATCGATCAGCTCCTCGGCTTCAGCGGCCTCATCCCCTTCAAGAAGAGGCTCGCCGGCAACCTCTCCGGAGGGATGAAGCAGAAACTCGGCCTTGCCTGCGCCCTCATCCACACCCCAAAGGTCCTCTTCCTGGACGAGCCCACGAACGGCGTTGACCCGGTATCCAGGAGGGATTTTTGGCGGATACTCTACGGGCTCCTGAAGGAAAAAGTGAGCATTCTCTATTCCACTTCCTACCTTGACGAGGCGGAGCGCTGCAAGCGGGTTGGCCTTATCCACAAGGGGAGGCTCCTCAAGTGCGACGTCCCCGACGCGATCAAGAAAGAGCGGAATGCGAGGACGCTGGAAGAGGCGTTCATAAAAATTATTCACGAGAATGAACATGAGCATTAATAAAGACCAAATCCCAAATCCCAAATCCCAAATCCCAAATCTCAAAGTCCAAAGCCCAAATCCCAAAGCCCAAATCCCAAAGCCCAAAGCCCGAAGCCCAAATCCAAAATCCCAAAGCCCAAAGCCCGAAGCCCAAAGCGAGGTGGCGGTCGAGGTGCATGATCTGGAAAAAAAGTTCGGCGCCTTCACCGCCGTCAACCGAATTAATTTTCAGGTGAAGCGCGGCGAGATCTTCGGCTTCCTCGGCCCGAACGGCGCCGGAAAATCAACCACCATACGAATGCTCTGCGGCATCATTTCGCCCACATCGGGTTCCGGTCTTGTCGGCGGCTACGATATCGTCAAGGAGCAGAGAAAAATCAAGCAGCATATCGGCTATATGTCCCAGAAGTTCTCGTTGTATGACGATCTGACCGTTGAGGAGAACATCAACTTCTACAGCGGCATTTACACGATCCCCGAAAAAGAGAAGGATGCGCGCAGGGATGAGATCATCAGGACTGCCGGGATCGAGGAATTCAAGACGAGCCTCACCCGAACCCTCTCCGGCGGCTGGAAGCAGCGGCTCGCGCTCGGGTGCGCCATCATGCATCGGCCAAGCATAATATTTCTGGATGAGCCCACCTCCGGCGTTGACCCGATCACGAGGAACAATTTCTGGAGCACAATCAAAGCAATGGCGGAGAGCGGCGTGACGGTGTTCGTCACCACGCACTATATGGACGAGGCGGAGAACTGCAACCGCATGGCGCTCATCTATCGTGGAGCCATCATTGCGATGGGGACCCCCACAGAGATGAAGACGAAGTGCATGAAGAACGACGTGATGGAGATTCAGGTTCCTGATTCCGAAGTGTGGGCAGACAAGCTGCGGACCGTGGAGGGCGTCAAGGAGACGGCCCTGTTCGGGGCAGGGATTCACGCGGTGGTTGATGATGCCGAACAGGTCGGCCCTCGGGTCAGGGCATTGTTTGACGGGGCGAGGGTCACGGGTTATACGGTGCGAAAGATAATGCCGTCTCTGGAGGACGTCTTCGTGTCGCTCATCGAGACGTATGATGAGCACAATAGCGGCGTCCATAAGAATTGATTGTGTCATGTAATGGGACAGTTATAGGAGGTAGCCGCAGATTTACGCAGATGAAGGCTGATACACCTATATAAAATCTGCGTGTATCCGCGGCAAGAAACCTTGACCACTCAAACAATCCTTTTTATCTGCGGCAATTCATTGCTGGATTCACCCTGTAAGTTACCCATTACTGTGTCATTGCGAGGAGTCCCGCTAAGCGGGATGACGAAGCAATCTCTCTTCGAGGGGAGAGTGCTTCGCTGCGCTCGCAATGACAGCCTTATGAAGAATTATTTGTCCTGAACAATAGGGAACATCTAAGTGAATCTGCGAAGAGTGCGCGCCCTGGCTAAAAAAGAGTTCATCCAGATCATCCGCGACCCACGAAGTCTCGCCCTCTCCCTTGCCATACCCATGCTGCTCCTCATTCTCTTCGGCTATGCCCTCACCCTTGATGTGGACAACGTGCCGATGATAATCTGGGACCAGGATAACTCCCAGGTGGCAAAGGACTTCATCCTCAACTTCAGGAACTCCCGCTACTTTATGATTATCGGCTACACCAATAACTACCCTGATATGATACGCAAGATCGATGACCGAACGGCACTCATCGCCATGATCATACCCAAGGATTTCTCTCTCCACATCGAATCAGGCCGGCGGGCGCCCGTGCAGTTCCTGATTGACGGGAGTGACTCCAATACCGCCACGATTGCCCGGGGGTATATCGCCAGCGTGCTCACGCGGTATAACGAGCGCTATCAGGTGCAGGCTTTCTCTAAGACGATTGTGAATCCTCTCCCGATCGATTTCAGGCCGAGGGCGTGGTTCAATCCCAATTTTGAAAGCAGGATATTCATCATCCCCGGCCTTATGGTGGTCATCATCGCGATTATTTCCGCGCTGCTCACCTCAATGACGGTGGCCCGTGAGTGGGAGAGAGGCACGATGGAACAGCTCATCTCCACCCCCGTGAAGATAAACGAGCTCGTCCTGGGCAAATTCATTCCATATTTCTGCATCGGGTTTTTCGATCTCTCGCTTTCCGTGGCGATGGCGAAGTTCGTCTTCGCCGTCCCCGTACGGGGCAACCTGATTCTGCTGTTTCTGCTGAGCAGCATTTTCCTCGCAGGAGCGCTCACGCAGGGGATTTGGATTTCAATTGTCACCAAGAACCAGCTACTGGCGAGCCAGTATGCCATGCTCAGCACATTCATGCCGACGTTTCTTCTCTCAGGTTTCATGTATCCCATCTGGAACATGCCGAAGGTGATACAGGCGGTCACCTATCTCATCCCGGCGCGCTATTTCATCGTCATCCTTCGGGGAATCTATTTGAAGGGCGTGGGGATCAAGGATCTGTGGCCTCAGGCGATGTTCCTGTCCCTGTTCGCGGCTGCCGTGATAACCCTCGCGCTCAGGAAGTTCAAGAAGAAGGTGGTGTGAGGGAAAGTCCATGGTCCATGGCTGAACGGCAGTCGATGGTCCATAGCCGGGTTAGTCAATAGTCGATAGTCCATAGTCCATAGCAACTATAAAAGGCCATTGACTATGGACCATGGACTATGGACTGCTTTGGACTATGGACTATCGACCATGGACTAAGGAGATGCACATGTTCGAACGAATCAAGAGCATCATCGTTAAGGAATTTATCCAGGTCTTACGTGACCCGCGGATGCGGTTCACCCTCTTCGTCACCCCCATGATACAGATACTGGTCTTCGGTTACGCGGCGAACACCGATGTCCGCAATGTCCCCACCGCTATCTACGACCTGGACAATACCTACGAGAGCCGCGACGTGATCAGGGCCTTCACCTACTCTAAGTATTTTCAGGCCAAGTACTACATTACCACCGACGCTCAGCAGAACAGGCTGATCAACAAGGCGAGGGTGACCGCGGTGCTCCGCTTCGACCGCGGCTTCGGCAGAGCCCTGGAAGGCAACAGGAGCGCGAGGCTCCAGCTCATACTCGACGCATCCGACTCGAACACGGCGAGCATCGTCCTCGGATACGCCAACCAGATTGTCTCCCGGTATTCCCAACGGGTTTTGCAGGGCAGGGAAACTATTCTCCTCGAAAAAAAGGTGGCGGTCCCGAGCGCGGAGATGAGGGACCGCTCCTGGTTCAACGAAAATCTTGAATCGAAGAACTACTATGTCCCCGGTGTGATATCGCTGCTTATCACGGTGATGACGCTGCTGCTGACGTCCATGGCCATCGTGAGGGAAAAGGAGATCGGCACGATGGAGCAGCTGATCGTGAGCCCCCTCAGGCCGATCGAGCTCATCCTCGGAAAACTCACGCCGTTTGCTGTCATCGCCCTGGTCCAGGTCACTTTCGTGACCGCGGTTGCGGAGCTCTGGTTCCAGATTCCCATGCGGGGCAGTCTGCTTCTCCTCCTCGGATGCACGATGATTTATCTCCTGACAAGCCTGGGAGTGGGGCTTTTCATCTCCACCCTCTCCGCGACGCAGCAGGAGGCAATGATGTCCACCTTCCTCTTCTTTTTCCCTGCGAATCTTCTCTCCGGCTTCATGTACCCGATTCAAAACATGCCCGTCGCCATCCAGTACGTCACCTACCTGAATCCGTTGCGCTACTACCTGGTAATCCTGCGCGGGATCTTTTTGAAGGGCGTCGGCTTCCGCATCCTCTATCCGCAAATGATTGCTCTTCTGATCATCGGCCTCGCCGTCATCACCTTCAGCGCCCTGCGATTCCGACGCAGTTTGGGATAGTCAAATCTAACAAGCCCCGAAGGGGCAGAGTGCCACGGCATACCCGTGGGTATCTATATGAACGATCTCATTTTAGTGCACGGCGCGTATCATGGGGGATGGTGCTGGCAGAAGGTCGCGCCGCTTATCCGCCGCGGCGGGTGCGAGGTGATCACTCCCACACTCACGGGGCTGGGCGAGCGGAGCCATCTGATGTCGCCGGAAACCGATTGCTCAACTCACGTGACTGACATCGTGCAGCTCCTCAACTTTGAAAACCTGCAGCGCGCCGTGTTGGTCGGTCACAGTTATGGCGGGATGGTGATATCAGGAGTTGCCGAGATCGTGCCGGAACGTATCGCTCGCCTGGTATATCTCGATGCCATGGTTCCGCTCGATGGACAGTGTGTCTTCGACATCCTGCCCGGCGCGAAATCAAGAGGCAGCGAGATCACCGTCTCAGGCCGGACGGTGAAAGTCATCGCGCCCCCTGATCCTCATGCGTTCGGAGTAACCGATCCGGCGGATATCGCATGGATGAAGCCCAGGCTTACGCCGATGCCCTGGAGGTGCTATGCAGAGCCGATGAAAATCAGCAGCGCCGGGGCAGCGCGCATTCCCAGAGCATACCTGCTTTGCAGCGCGCAGTCGGGTGACGAATTGAAACAATCTCACGGCAGTGCGTTCGAGAGGGCGCAGGGAGGGCATTGGTCCCGCCAGATAATAGCCGGAACTCATGATATAATGGTCACGCATCCAAACGAGCTGGCGCGGAAACTGATGGAGATAGTAAAGGAGACAGGTTGATGATGTATGAATTAAAAAGCAGGGTTGCTGTTGTCACAGGGGCGAGCCGCGGTGTGGGTCGGGGGATCGCCCTGGCGCTCGGCGAGGCGGGGGCGACGGTCTATGTGACCGGGCGCAGCGTCAAGGGGCAACCGTCAACCGAGAATCTGCCGAGCACGATTGACGAGACAGCGGGGGAGGTCACGGCACGCGGCGGGGTGGGGATACCCGTCCGGTGTGACCACACGGCGGACGCGGAGGTGGAAGCGCTTTTCGCGCGCGTGAGGGAGGAGCAGGGCATGCTTGATCTGTTGGTCAACAATGTATGGGGCGGCTATGAGGGGCTCGACCTCGCGACGTTCGGCGCCCCGTTCTGGGAACAGCCGCTTCGGCACTGGGAGCGGATGTTCGGTGCGGGCGTCAGGGCACATTTTGTAGCCGGTCGCTTGGCCGTGCCGCTGATGCTACCCCATAAAAGAGGACTCATCATCAATACGACGTTCTGGGATCGGGACAGGTATCTCGGCAACCTTTTTTATGATGTGGCGAAGGCGACGGTCAACCGGATGGCATTCGGGATGGCTCATGAACTTCGCGGACACCGGATCGCGGTCGTGGCGCTCTCCCCCGGGTTCGTCCGCTCCGAGCGGGTGATGGCGGCGCATGCCGCCCGTCCCTTTGACCTTGGCGTGACCGAATCGCCCGAATACATCGGACGGGCGGTGGTTGCGCTCGCAGCCGATCCGGGCGTGATGGAAAAGTCGGGTAAGATCCTGACGGTCGGCGACGTCGCACGGGAGTATGGTTTTACCGACATCGACGGCAGGAAGATTCCGCCATTCAAGCTGGGGAGCGAATAGAGGGGAGGCTGTTCACAGGAGATAAGTATGAAGAATGCATCCTCCATGAGGGTCAAGATTAAGGAGGTAGTCCGGCGGGCATACAATGTGAAGAGCGTCCGCGTGGAAAATCCGGGTAAGGATTATAAAGCGGGGCAGTTTCTCTGTGTCACGCTGAATGCAGAGAAGGAGTGCAAGCGGTACCTCTCGATATCCAGCTCTCCGAGCGAGAAAGATCATATTGAATTCACGAAAAAGCTGACGCAGAGTGATTTTTCCAGAGCGCTTGATTCGTTAAAACCTGGCGACATGGTGCACATACAGTACCCCTTCGGGAAGTTCACCCTGGACAGCGCATCCACAAGGATCGCCTTCCTCTCCGGCGGCATCGGGATTACGCCGATACGGAGCATGTGCAGGTATGCGGTGGACACGAAGCTGGATATTGATATGGTCCTGCTGTACGCAAACCGTTCGATCAGGGATATCGTCTTCAAAGAGGATTTTGATCTCATGCAGAAACAGCATCCCGGCTTGAGGGTGGCCCATGTGCTCTGTGAGCCTGCCCACGGTTTCAAATGCACGGTTGGGTTGATCAACAGCCGGATTGTCAAGAATGAGGTTCCCGATTATGCCGTGAGAAAATATTATGTCTGCGGCCCTCCCGCAATGGTGGAGTCGATGAAAAGATTGCTGGGTGAGGAGCTTGACGTGACTGAAGACAGGATTGCCACCGAACGATTCCAGGGGTATTGAGGACCGTATGAGCTTCGCTCTCCTGTTCATTATGGCAGTTGCGCTCGCGATGGACTCATTCGCTGTCTCCCTTGCGATAGCCCTCTCGTTGGGAGCACCATCGAAACAGCAGACATTCAGGCTCGCGCTCAACTTTGGACTGTACCAGTTCTTCATGCCCGTGCTGGGATGGTTCGCCGGGCGTGGTGTGCTGGAATACATACAGGGCTATGTCCACTGGGCGGCCTTTGCGCTGTTGGCATTCATCGGCGGCAAGATGATCTATGAATCCACGGTAATCGGCCGTGAGGAGGGGGAAGGTGACTCAGATCCGACACGGGGCATATCGCTCATCATGCTCTCCCTGGCGACGAGTATCGATGCGCTGGGGGTTGGTGTGAGCCTCAGTTTGCTCAGGGTGGAGATTATTTATCCGGCCGTGGTCATCGCTATTGTATCGTTCGCGCTCACCTGCGTCGGGATGAAGATCGGGCCGCTCGCGGGAAGGCTCTTCGGGAAATGGGTGGAGGTTATGGGCGGCCTTATCCTGCTCGCGATCGGTTTCAAGATACTCCTGGAGCATATACTTCGGTAAGCTGATGCGATGTTTTTATCATGGGATTCGTCTGCCTGAGGACGATGTGAGGAAGTAATGAGCAACCCTCGTACTATACTTGTCGCATTATTGCTCGCGATCGGAATCGTCGGCATACACCAGGTATCGAAAAAGATGCCGGATAGTACATCCATCTCCCGGTATTCAAAAAAGATACGGAAACTTTCTCACTGGCGCGGCAAGTATGCGCCGGATTTCGACCTGAAGCTTCTGGATGGCCGAACATTCCGACTGGCTGACGCTGTTGGGAATAAGATCGTTGCGCTTAACTTCTTTGCTACGTGGTGTAGACCCTGCAGGGAGGAAATCCCTGAGCTCAGCCGCTATGCCTTAACGCACAGGGATGAGCCGTTTATACTGCTCGGGATCAACGTTGATGAGGAAGAGGCTTATGTAACTGATTTTGTCAGGAAATATGAGATTGCCTTTCCTGTCGGCATTGATGTCGGAGGCCATATCCGGAAGAAGTATGGCGTCGATTCATTGCCTACCACGGTGCTCATAGATCCCCAGGGCACGCTGATCCTCTATGAAACAGGCGCTGTCAGCAATGCAGATGTTTTATTCGAGCACGTGCTCTCTCCTCTCCTGCCTGTCGTCAGGGAGGGTAAGGGAATCAGCCGTGAGGATTATATCGCTGGACAAAAAAATGAATCATATCGGGGCCTGCTCACGCCGCGTGGCCCCGTGCTCCATGGGCGCGCCGCCAAGATAGCCGAGAGGGTATATTGCCCTTGCGGCCAAGGCAGGCAGCTCGCCATGTGCAGCTGCGTGGTGGCGAGGAGGATGAAAAAGGACCTCACGCAGGCTGTACGGGAGCAGAAAGACGATAAGACGATTATAGAGGAATTGAGTCGTAAATACAGTGTGGTGAAGAAATGATACTCGAAGCACGCGATGTGACTGTTGAATTTGCGAAGGGACGCAGGCGGGAGAAGATTCGCGCACTCGATGGCTTTAATCTCCAGGTACAACCTGGCGATTTTTTCGCGCTACTGGGCCCCAACGGCGCCGGAAAATCCACGGCATTATATTGCTTCCTGGGTCTGATACGGCCTGACAGGGGATCTGTCTCAATCTTTGGCGAGAGGCCCATGATGGGGTCTCCGCAGTTCGAGCGGATTGCCTACCTCCCTGAGGAGCCTCACTATCACCTGTATCTCACGGTTGAAGAGGCGATCCGCTACTACGGTTCACTCTACTACGAACAGATTCCTCCGCGCAGGGTCAGCGAGGTCATGGAACTGGTGGGCCTGTCGGAGTTTCGCGACCTGCTTCTCAGCAAATGCTCTAAGGGGATGAAGCAGAAGGCGGGTATCGCCGCATGCATTCTCAAAGAGTGCGACCTCCTATTCCTGGACGAGCCGACCAGGGGACTCGACCCTATCGCCACAAAAGAGTTCAGGGATATCCTCATGCAGATGCACCGGCGGGGTGCGACAATCCTCATAAATTCACATATGCTCTCGGAGGTGGAGATGGTCAGCGACCATGTCGCCATCATGGACCATGGTCGGGTCCTGGTCCAGGATGAGCTGAGAAAGCTCATACGGTTTGATCGCGAGCTCTACGGCGTGGAGTTCGATGCGTGCACGGATGTGCCGGAATATATTACAGTCGAAGGCAGTGAGGACGGGGTGATACAGGCTACCCTCCCCTCGGGAATGCTTTCGAATTTCATATCTTTTGCAAAGGGGAAGGGGCTCGCAGTGTATACCTGCTCCTTGAAGAGAAACACGCTTGAAGAGATATTCATGGATGTCCTCAAAGGAATACGTAATGCCCAGGCATCTGATTGAGCAGATCAAGGTGCAGATTGCATTTTTCCGAAGGAACAAGCTCATCAGGGTGATCAGTCTGTTTGTTATTATCATTCTCTCTATGACGCTTATTCCCTCTATAGTTACACAGAGTTCGGAGATGCGATTCGAACTGATCCGGAGCATCCAGAAGGAGATAGGCACGTTCACCTTGGTTGTAGGGTTGGCCCTGGCGATCCTCACGATGCACTATCATATCAGCAGCCGGTGCATAAAGATGGTGTTGACAAAGCCGTGCCGTCCAGAGTGGTGGGTGCTCTCGGTGTTTCTTTCCACCGCGCTTGTCTGTTCCTGCCTGCAGTTGCTGGGAATCATTATAGCTACAATCCTCTCTCTCGTCTGGAGTATCCCTTTTCAAATGGGAATCATCTTCATTGCGCTCGAGGGCATTGCCCGGAGCGCCGTGGCATTTTCATGGGGTATTCTTCTTACGGCGTTTCTGCACCCCGCCGGGGCAGTCATGATAATCATAATGATTCAGGAAAAGGTGTTCTACTGGCTCATGATCGCTAACATGGGAGCCATGCAGGGAATGACGGATCGGATCCGCCGTTTTCTGCTGCAGATGATCCAGCAACTCCTCGCATGCGGCTATATACTCATCCCCAGTTTTTCTCCCTTCGCCGACAGGGTGAAGGGGGTGCATCTGAGCTATCGGGTCATAGCTATAGATTGGATCTATCTAATATATATCCTGGGCTATGCGTTTCTCTTTGCGGCATTCTGCTATTTAGTAACCACGCTTATTTTCCTACGCAGAAGATATATCTGAGCCTGCCATTCCTTTTTGGCGCCTTACCCGGGGACGGTATCTGGATGCAAAATTATGTTGTACGTCAGGCAAGGCATGATATAATATATAGCTGTATAATGATACGTCTATGAGAACTATTGAGAAGCTGTTTAAAGCGCTCGCAGACCGCAACAGGCTGCGCATTCTGAAGATGCTCGAGATGAGGCCGCTCTGCGTGTGCGAGATCACGGATGTCCTGGGGATTGCGCAGTCCAGCGTCTCCCGACACCTGGGCATTCTCAGGGATGCGGGTCTTGTGGATGATAAAAAGGAAGGGCAGTGGATGATCTATTCCCTGGCGTGCGGCGGCGATGATGCGACACGGAGCATTATTGCGGGTATCACGCGCTGGCTTTCCGATGATCCTCAGGTGAAGGGCGACAGGCGGAAGACGAGGCAGGTCAACAGAGAACAGCTGTGCTCGAAAACGCGATGAGTGGATAATTTTTTTTCTTGGATTGATAGATAAATAGATATATCGCTATATATGGCGAGGGGAGGGCAATAATGAAAATAGAGATTCTCGGTACCGGCTGCCCGAAGTGCGTGAAGCTTGCTGAAAATGCCGCGCGGGCGGTGCGCGAGGCGGGCGTCCAGGCGGAGATCGTGAAGGTCACTGACATACGCGAGATCATGAAACGCGGTGTTATGCTCACTCCCGCCCTTTCCGTCAATGGTGTCGTGAAAAGCATGGGGAAAGTGCCGGGTACCGAGGAAATCAAATCATTTTTACAAAAGGAGAAATGACGTGAAAAGAAAAACCATTGCCAAATACGATCCCAAAAGCGCGCCGCGCAAGATATCTTCTCGGACCACCTTGTCCAAATCGCGCTGTCTCTGTGAAGCCTCCGGCATACTCTTCTTCCCATGCTCCGGAGCATCAAATGTCGGGCACCTCGCGGACCGCGCTTCGCGTGAGCTTGCAGCGGAAGGTGCCGGGCTGATGTACTGCCTGGCGGGGATCGGCGCCCAGCATCCGAGCATGATCGCTTCCGCGCGGGATGCCGGAAGAATAGTGGGCATAGACGGTTGCGAGGTCGGCTGCGCGAAAAAGATACTTGAGCGGGCAGGTCTCACGATAAACGATTACATAGTTGTCAGCTCGTTCGGCATAGAGAAGGAATATCAACCCGGCAGGAAAAAAGATTTATCAACCGTCAAGCAAGCGATAGAAAAAAGTCTCTACAAGGATTAAAATGAGAAATATTTCAGGAGGATACTACCCTAATGAACCGTAAAGAACTACAGAAACTGGCCGTTCTGGTGGGAATATTTCTCTTTGCCTACTATGTCCCGCTCGGGAGTGGAAAATTCAGCGCCGCCCTCATGGAATCATTCCGCCTCCTCCAGTGGTACGCGAGGAACCACACGCTCCCGTGCGTCGTCCCGGCGATGTTCATCGCGGGGGCGATCGCGACGTTCCTGTCGCAGGCCTCCGTGATGAACCATCTCGGCCCGCGCTCGAACAAGGTTGTTGCCTACGGCGTCGCCTCCGTCTCCGGCTGCGTCCTCGCGGTCTGCTCGTGCAGCGTGCTGCCGATGTTCGCGGGCATCTACACGATGGGGGCGGGGCTCGGCCCCGCGTGCGCGTTCCTGTATTCGGGACCGGCGATCAACGTGATGGCGATATTCCTCACGGCGCGCGTGCTGGGCTTTGACATCGGCCTCTGGCGGGCGGTCGGGTCGATCGGCTTCGCCGTCGTCATCGGCCTCCTCATGGCGGGCATATTCCGAAGGGGCGAGACGCGCAGGGCGGAGGGGTTCGCCCACGACGAACCGCCCCCCGCCCGCCCCCTCTGGAAGACGTCGCTCTTCTTCCTCTGCCTCGTGCTTTTCCTGGTATTCTCCGACTGGTCCACCCCCGGCAATTTCACCGTCGTCCTGAACGACGGCCGCGAGCTCCGGGGAAGTGTGCGGTACGACACGCGCGACATCGTGAACTTTCAGGTGATCAAAAACGGCGAGGCGGGCGAGCAGGTGGAGATCCGGCGGGAGGATATCCGCTCGATCTCGCAGGAGGAGAGTATCACCGTGAAGATCCACCGCGTCCGTTGGTACCTCGCGGGCGCGATGGGGCTCGCCGTCGCCGTGATGTGCGGGATCTGGTTCACGCGCGGCGAGTTCGACGCGTGGATGTCCCAGACATGGAGCTTCGCCAAGATGATCGTCCCGCTCCTTTTCGGCGGCGTCTTCGTCACGGGCTTCGTCTCCGCGCTCATCCCGGAGAAGGCGGTGGCGCGGCTCGTCGGCGACAACGGCTTTGTCTCCAACTTCGTCGCCTCGTTCGTCGGGGCGTGCTGGTATTTCGCGACGCTCACGGAGATCCCGATCGTCCAAGCTCTCCAGAAGCTGGGGATGGCGAAAGGGCCCTCGTTGGCGCTCCTTCTCGCAGGGCCGGCGCTCTCCATCCCGAGTATTCTTGTCATACGGAGCGTTCTCGGGGTGAAGAAGACGGCGGTGTTCGTATTTCTGGTGGTCATGATGTCAACGGTTGTCGGGATGATCTTCGGGAGGATTGGGTGACCCACCCCGTATTCCTAGGAGGGCTTAACCCGCCGCTGTGGAGAGGAATATGGTTGTGGTGATGTCCACAATCGTGGGTATGATTTTCGGAATGTTGCAATTATCAAAAAGGAGAAGGGCATGAAGAGGAATATAGTGCGCTATGTCATCGTGATGGGGGGGATGGTTTTGCTGATGCTGATTAATTTTGACAGAGAGCAATGCTGCAGCCGCGCGGTCGCGTTGTCAGCGGGTGACGCCCAGAAACCTGCCGCCGTTGCCGAGAAGAGTAAGGGCGTCCCCAGCCTGATTGACCTGGGCCGCACCTTCTGCATCCCCTGCAAGATGATGGCGCCGATCCTGGAGGAACTGAAGAAGGAATACGCGGGGCGGCTCGATGTACAATTCATCGATGTGGGCGATAACCCGGAAGCCGCTAAAAAATATCAGATCCTCATGATCCCCACGCAGGTCTTCCTAGATGCCTCAGGGAAGGAGCTCTATCGGCATGTGGGGTTCTTTTCAAAAGAGGACATCCTGAAAAAGTGGAAGGAGCTCGGGGTCGAATTAGCTGTGAAGCAAGCGAAATAGAGAAAGGATCAGGAGATGGAAAGGCTATTTACATTCCTGACGCACGCGGTGGAGGGCGCGCCCCTCGTCGCACTGGGGGCGTCGTTCGCGTGGGGGGTTCTGAGCATACTCCTGAGTCCCTGCCATCTCGCGAGTATTCCCCTTATTGTCGGGTTTATCGATGAGCAGGGGCGAATCTCGACGCGACGGGCGTTCGTCATCGCGCTCCTCTTTGCGTTAGGGATTCTCCTGACGATCGCTGCAATCGGAGTGATCACGGCTCTGGCAGACAGGATGATGGGGGACATAGGCCGTTATGGGAATTATCTTGTTGCCGCCATCTTTTTTGTCGTCGGTTTGCATCTGCTGGACATAATTCCCATGCCCTGGTCGGGGCCGAGCCAGATCGGCTTGAAGCGGAAGGGAATGTTCGCCGCGTTTATCCTCGGTCTGGCCTTCGGCATTGCGCTTGGTCCATGCACGTTTGCGTATATGGCGCCGATCCTTGGGATAACCTTTAAACTCGCGAGAACATATGGGGGGGTTCTGCTGCTATTTTATGCGTTTGGCCATTGCTCGGTCATTGTTTTGGCAGGAACCTTTACCGAAATCGTCCAGCATTATTTAAACTGGAATGAACGCTCTCGTGGGGCAGTCATTCTGAAAAAAATCTGCGGCATACTGGTAATTCTGGGCGGATTTTATTTAATCTACACTGCGTCGTAATATATTGCAGGGTAAATCATCCGGGTCTATCTTGCCGCGATTTGAGAAATTATAAGCTCGCGATGAGCGCACAATTGAGGCGAAGTCGCCGGGATGCTTGGATCCTGCTGGTGGTCCTTCCATCCCTTTCCGCCTGCATGGCAAGTAGCCGGGTGAAGGAACGGCTGGTCGGCGGCATGGCTTCCGCTATGCCGGAGAAGGGCATGGTTGTGGCAAGTTATTTCCATGGCACGATTCGCTGTCAGGCGTGTCTCGAAATCGAGCGGTTGTCAAAGGCTACAATGGACAGGCTATTCGCATCTGAATTGAAAAGTGGCAAACTTGCGTGGAAATTGATCGATTATGATCAACCTCAAAATAATAATTATATCAAATATTACCAATTGCCCTTCCCATCGCTGGTAATAGCGCGCTTCCAGAACGGTCAGGAAAAAGAATGGAAACGTCTCAGTAAAACATGGGATCTGGTGGAGAAGGATCCTGACGCTCTGATGACATATGTTCAAGAAGAGGTACTCGCATTATTGGCGCGGGCCGACTGAGCCCCTTCGCGTTTTGATCGATATGTGGAGAGGCTAGGAGATGGTAGAAATATACAAAGCTGAGCCGTCGCCGGGATATCCGCCGGAAGAGGGATGCTACCTCAGGGGGAACGACTATTCCCCTGTGGCCGTCTGCGTGATCCTCAACCGCCGGAGGGAGGAGACGCCGCCCGATTATGAAAACCTGGTGCGCGTGGCGGTGGAGACAGGCGCGGCGCTTGCGGGGACCCTCCAGACGGAGAATATCGGCCTGGAGAAGGTCATTCTCAACATCACGGCGAACCCAAATATCCGCTACCTCGTCCAGCTCGGCCCCGAGTCGCCGGGGCACCTGACGGGGGGCGCGGTTGCCGCCCTCATGAAGAACGGAGTGGACGAACGGAAGAGGATCATTGGCGCCGAATCCCCCACGCCCTATCTGTTCAACATATCCATGGAGCATATCGAGCGGTTCCGGGAGCAGGTGACGCTCCTCGATTTCCTGAACGAGGGGACTGTGGACCTCGTGCGCGACGCGGTGCGGGCCTGCTACCAGGAGGAGCCGGTCGAGTTCCGGGGATACCGCCTTTATGACCCGGGCGCGATCAAGAAACCGCCGCTCAGCGGGAAGATCACCTGGCGTGTGACGCATCCTGAGAAAGAGCCCAAGACCGAGGAGGAGCGTGCGCAGCGCGAGAAGGGGCGCGCCATGGTGGAGTGGGTGAAGAAGAGAATGGAGAAGAAGAAGAGACAGGGGCGTGGGGCATAAGGGGAGGAGGGATTTTAGATGAGTGCGGAAGCGAAAACGGTCGAGCGTGGCCTCGGCGTATTCGAAAAATACCTGACGGTGTGGGTCATCCTCTGTATCTTTGCGGGGATCTGGCTGGGGCGGATCGCCCCGGGGGTGGCTACCTTCCTTGACGGGCTCGCCATCTACGTGGGAGGAGCCCCTGTCGTTTCTATCCCGATCGCCATCTGCCTCTTTTTCATGATGTACCCGATTATGGTGAAGATAGATTTCGCCGAAGTCGTGAGCGCAGGCAAAACCCCGAAGCCGGTGGCCCTCACGCTCTTCGCGAACTGGGCGATAAAGCCGTTCACCATGTACGCGATCGGTGTCTTTTTCCTGGGCACCCTTTTTATCAAGTTCATCGGGGCGGACGCGCTGGACTACGTGAAGATGCCGCTGGGTTTGAATCTCGACCTCGGAGCGGTGTACGGTGCGGGGAAGGTTGTGATGCATGGCGGTGTGAAGATGCTCGAAGTTCCGCTCTGGCGGAGCTATCTCGCCGGGTGCATCCTCCTCGGTATCGCTCCCTGCACTGCCATGGTTCTCGTGTGGGGATACCTCGCGAGGGGAAATGACGGGCATACCCTGGTCATGGTGGCAATCAACTCTCTCTCGATGCTCGTCCTCTACGGCCCCCTCGGCGGCTTTCTGCTGGGCGTCGGGCGCATCCCCGTCCCCTGGCAGGCCCTCGTCCTCTCCATCGCGATCTACGTGGCCCTGCCCCTTGTGGCAGGATACTACTCGCGGAAATGGGTTATCCGCGCGAAGGGGGACACGTGGTTCAGGGAGAAGTTCCTCCATGTTCTCACACCGATCACGATCATCGCGCTCCTCCTGACCCTCGTCCTGCTCTTCTCCTTCAAGGGTGAGATCATCACTTCGAAACCGCTCACCATCCTCTGGCTCGCAATCCCGTTGTTTTTGCAGACAATGCTGATTTTCTGGATTACCTACGGCCTCGCAAAAGTAATGCGCCTTACCTATGAGGACGCCGCCCCGAGCGCCATGATAGGCGCGTCAAACCACTTCGAGGTCGCCATCGCCACGGCGACGCTTCTCTTCGGCCTATCCTCGGGAGCGGCCCTCGCCACAGTGGTAGGCGTGCTCATCGAAGTGCCCACAATGTTGTGGCTTGTGTGGATCTGCAAGAAGACGGCTCTCTGGTTTCGCAGAGAAGCTGCGCGGGTATGAAACGAAAACCGTGCGTGCTTTTTACCTGCATTGAAAATTCCTGCCGGAGCCAGATGGCGGAGGGGTTCGCCCGCACGATGGGTGGGGGCGCGGTTGAAGCATACAGCGCAGGCTCGAAACCATCGGGAGTGATTAACCCCCGCGCTATCGCGTTCATGAGGGAAAAAGGAATCGACATTTCGGAACAGCGGTCCAATGGGTTCAAGGACATGCCCGTTATTGAGTTTGATTACGCGGTGTCCATGGGATGCCAGGATATCTGTCCCTTTGTGCCGGGCGCGCGGCATATTGCATGGGATATCCGCGATCCGAAGGGTTTGACCGACGAGGGGTTCCGCGCAATTCGAGATGAAATCGGGGGTAAAGTTGCCGCATTCATCTCCAAGATAAGCGAGACCTGACAGAGTCGCGTATTGCCAATAGTATGAACAAAAAAGGAACAGGTGCGGGTCATGATCACCATAACATTGTCTGAAGAAAACCTTGCGCACCTTAACGCCATCGTCATCGACCGTGATGAAAAGGAGGCGCTCGTTTTCCTGCGGGATGTGATCTATTCCGGTCTGATTCGCAGCAAGAACGCGGGGATGAAAGGCGCCCTTGATGGCGGTAAGGGCAGCACACTCTGACAGAGAGTCGATAAGGATTTTATGTCCGAGAATGTTCCCGGGCGTTTCCAGTCAGAATATCCTGTCTGCGAGAGCATTGGATGCCACCATAGTGGCTCCGCTCATATTTGCATATATCCTTGGCTGGTAGGCATCGTTTAAAATATGAGAAGGGATTCATATAATGCACAAACTACAGTACGCAAGTAGCATCTAGCCCCACTTGAGAGAGAAGTAGCCGCGGCAGAGCGAATTATACCGATCGTTGTGAATATCAGATTGAGCCCGTTCAGCCATGTAACCCGCTGATCGCCTGAATGCGACAATGCAGGTTATGCTTGAAGACAAGGATTTCGCCGATGTGCGGCTTCATATCATCTGCTCCCCGTTTACAGTCCGCTGCAATCGCTGCGGACACCACTATGAGGAAACAGCATATACGGCAGGATGTCGCTCCTGTAAGAACACATATCTGGACATAAACAAGGGGCTTGAATTCTGCATTGACTCCCTCGAAATCCAATAACAGCAAAGGGGACTTATTATGGACATAACTTCCAACGGTATCATTTACATGCTTGATCTTCTGGGTATCGCCAGCTTTGCGTTTTCAGGCGCCCTGAGGGCGGTCCGTAGGCGACCCGACCTGGTGGGCATCACGATTCTGGCCGGGGCTACCGCCATCGGCGGCGGGATGATCCGCGATGCGCTCCTGGGCGGTGGCGCTGGCATGCTACGCGATTGGCGCTACCCTGCCGTTATACTAGCGAGTGCGCTGGTCACCGCCAGCTTTCCCAAGAAGCTGACTGAGAGGGAGACTTTTTTCAAATACTTTGATGCCCTCGGCCTCGGCATATTCTCCGCCATCGGGGCGACAATAGCATTGCGGAGCGGCCTTGGCTTTCTATGGGCGATGTTTGTCGCTGGCATAACCGGCGCCGGCGGTGGGGTGGTCCGTGATGTGCTGCTGAACGAGATGCCGCTTGTGCTCTATAGAGAGGTATACATCACCGCCGTAGCCATAGGTGCGGCTGCTTTGTGGGCCGGGAGACGATTCTTGGGATTGGGCGAACTCACCGGCTTCTTTCTTGGAATGACCATAACAATTACAATTCGAGTTGTGGCAATCTATCGTTCATGGTCACTGCCGAGGGTGGGTCTGGCAGCGAGGGACAATAATTGCAATCGTCCACTATTCGGAAAATGGACTTCTGATGAAGAGGAGAAATGAATAAATCATATCTTGTCACAGGCGGGGCTGGTTTTCTGGGGATCAATCTTATCAGGTACCTGCTGTCAAAGGGCCAACGGGTAACCTCTTTCGACATCGCTTGACCTGAAGTTGGGCGCGGGGTCAAATCTTTATCCTTGACAATTGAGCTTTTCCGGCGCGGCTGCGCGAACGCTTGTGCGTTCTCTCCTCACCGCGTCCCGCTCAGCGGGATTGCCGCTCAATTCCGTCGTTAGACGAATAGGTAATGGGTCAGAAGGTGTGAACAAATTGCTTTTAGCCTGATTTATTCACCAACTGCTGATATTGTGCCTACCCACCTTCATCGTTTTCTAGCCACGGATTAGCGCAATTTTATAAGAGGAAAGGAATCGTTATGAAAAGAATACTTTCGTCTGCGTGGAGAGTTCCTGCCGCAGCCAGATGGCGGAGGGGTTCGCCCGGGCGCTGGGCGGGGGGATGCTTGAAGCCTACAGCGCCGGCTCGAAGCCGTCGGGAGTAGTCAACCGCCGGGCCATCGCGCTCATGAAAGAGAAGGGGATTGACGTCTCGGGACATCGGTCGAAGAGATTCGCCGACTTTTTTTGAAGACAAAACGAACTTACCCAGACCAGTCTCCCGCTCGGAGTTGGTTCGGAACGAAAAATGGCTCAAAAATTTCCGCTCTTCCCGGTTGTCA